>Ga0207897_100017_pt1 | contig 143192 bp, 99 predicted proteins | sample LinPmetageLP42_FD_184054 | JGI IMG/M metagenome (GOLD analysis project Ga0207897, IMG submission 184054) | Marine viral communities from the Pacific Ocean - LP-42 (SPAdes) | ecosystem: Environmental > Aquatic > Marine > Oceanic | place: Pacific Ocean | collected 2010-08-27
GTGCCAGCGATGGCCTGCAGGTCACGCCCGATACCTCCACCGAGGCCTGCCCGCCGCTGGATATCGTCATCGTGTGCGGCGGCGTCGGCATCCAGCGCTCCGTGCATCGCCCGCATGTCAGCTGGCTGCAGGCGCAGGGGCGTGCCGGCCGCAAGCTGGGTGCCGTCTGCACCGGCAGCTGGGCGCTGGCCCAGGCAGGGCTGCTCGAAGGCCATGAGACCAGCATCCACTGGGAGTGTCTGGCCGCGATGCAGGAAGCCTTCCCGCGCGTGCCGTTGACCACACGACTGTTCTCCATCGATCAGGACCGCGCCACGGCCTCCGGCGGTACCGCGCCGATGGACATGATGCTGACCATGATCGGTCGCGAGCATGGCCGCGAACTGGCGGCGGGCATCTCCGAGATGTTCATCTGCGATCGCGTACGTGGCGAGCAGGACCAGCAGCGCGTGCCGCTCAAGCATGTGCTGGGCACCACCCAGCCCAAGCTTCTGGAAATCGTCGCGCTGATGGAAGCCAATCTGGAAGAGCCCATCGGCCTGGACGAGCTGGCGCACTATGTCGATGTCTCGCGTCGTCAGCTGGAGCGGCTGTTCCAGCGCTATCTGCACTGCTCGCCGTCGCGCTACTACCTCAAGCTGCGCCTGACCCGCGCGCGCCAGCTGCTCAAGCAGACGGCGCTGTCGATCATCGAGGTGGCCTCGGCCTGTGGCTTCGTGTCCACGCCGCACTTCTCCAAGTGCTACCGTGAGTACTTCGGCATGCCGCCGCGTGACGAGCGCATCGGGGGCGAGCGCAGTGTCAGCGTGCTGGAGGTGCCGTGTCGCGCCGATGGCGACCATCAGCTGACCGGTGTCGCCAGTCTGGAAGGGCTGCTGCACCAGTCGATCGGCCAGAGCATGGTCGGCAATGCGCCCCTGCAACCGGCCAGCGAGTCCCCCGTCTCCTCGGCGATTCTGGCACTGGCCAATGCGCGCGGTGAGCCGACCTACGCCAGCGTGCGTCTGCAGGGCTGACGCCTGCCGACTGACACCAGCCTCCCGCAATGTCCAACGCCTCTGCCGCTCCGGCAGGGGCGTTGTCGTTTTCACAGGAGCCACCGGCACGCTCTGGTACACTCGAAGGCACCAGGAAGCAGTGGCTGACACGACAATGGCTCGGCGGCGGAATGACGCGCCACAACACGCACGACACGCACGACAGGGGACGGCAAGGGATGGCACGAGGACAGCAACGCAGGCAGGAAGGCACGGAGCGTGTGGCGGGTGCTCGGCGCGGGGCGACACGCCGTCCGGCGCCGCGTGCCGGCATGCGCCCGATGGAGCGTCTGCGCTGGCTGGCGGTGTGGGCATTCAAGGTCGTCGCCTGCTGGATGGTGGCCTGCATCGGCCTGGTGGTATTGCTGCGCTTCGTGCCGCTGCCGGTGTCGATGGTGATGCTCGAGAAGTGGGGCTATGGCCTGGTCACCGGCGAGCCGATGGCGCTGCAGCATGACTGGGTGCCGATGGAGCAGATTTCCAACAATGCCCGTCTGGCGGTGATCGCCTCGGAAGACCAGAAATTCCCCGATCACTACGGCTTCGATGTCGATCAGATCGTCAAGGCCATCGATGCACGGCTGGCCGGTGAGCGCCTGCGTGGCGCCAGTACCATCAGCCAGCAGACCGCCAAGAATGTCTTCCTGTGGAACGGTCGCAGCTGGGTGCGCAAGGGGCTGGAGGTCTGGTTCACCATCCTGATCGAGATGATCTGGCCCAAGGAGCGCATTCTCGAGGTCTACCTGAATGTCGCCGAATGGGGGCCGGGGGTCTTCGGCGTCGAGGCCGCGGCCGAGCATCACTTCAATACCGATGCCGCCAGCCTTTCCGCCTACCAGGCCAGCCTGCTGGCGGCGGTATTGCCCAACCCGATCCGCTTCAATGCCGGCAAGCCCTCGGCCTATATCCAGCGCCGCGCCAGCTGGACGCGCCGTCAGATGAACAATCTCGGCATGGGCTACTTGAAGCGTCTGGAACAGCCGCGTGGCTGGCTGAGCTGGGACCTGCTGCCTTCGCTCAAGGAGCTGTCCCCCGCGCATTGACCGGCTTGACGCTACACCATCGGCTGTCCCACGACGCCCCGGCTCACTCGAGTCGGGGCGTCGTCGTTTCAGAAACGACAGCCCTGACGCGATTCGATAGCCACGGGTCGCATCTGGCGTCAGAGGGGAAAGAGGGCAGGACTATGCTGGCACAGCCTGCTGGAGATCGTGTTCCGGCAGGCCCTGTCCGCCGGGTACGGGCAGTGACCTGACTTCCAGAGCCGCCTGCCCAGCGCCGGAGCGACATGATGTCCGAATTCTCCTCCTCCTTCGGTGGGTCCGATGCGGCCCGCGCCCTGCACGATGACAGCATCGTCATCGATGGTCTGGTGATCGCCAAGTGGCAGCGCGAGCTGTTCGAGGACATGCGCAAGGGCGGTCTGACCGCTGCCAACTGCACTGTCTCGGTCTGGGAAGGCTTCCAGGCGACCGTCAACAACATCGTCAAGAGCAACCAGCTGATCGCCGAGAGCAGTGATCTGGTCTGCGTGGCGCGCACGGCCGCCGACATCCGCGCCTCCAAGGCCGCCGGCAAGACCGGCATCATCTACGGCTTCCAGAATGCCAACGCCTATGAAGACCAGATCGGCTATGTCGATGTCTTCAAGCAGCTCGGCGTGGGCATCGTGCAGATGTGCTACAACACCCAGAATCTGGTCGGCACCGGCTGCTACGAGCGCGACGGCGGCCTGTCCGGCTTCGGCCGCGAGATGGTCGCCGAGATGAACCGCGTCGGCGTGATGTGTGATCTCTCCCACGTCGGCTCGAAGACCTCCGAGGAAGTCATCCTCGAATCCAGGGTACCTGTCTGCTATTCCCACTGCGCGCCGGCCGGTCTCAAGGACCACCCGCGCAACAAGTCCGATGCCGAGCTGCGCTTCATCGCCGAACACGGCGGTTTCGTCGGCGTCACCATGTTCACCCCCTTCCTCAAGGCCGGCGTCAACGCCACCGTCGACGACTACGTCGAGGCCATCGAATACGTGATGAACCTGGTCGGCGAGGATGCCATCGGCATCGGCACCGACTTCACCCAGGGTCACGGCCAGGATTTCTTCGAGTGGTTGACCCACGACAAGGGCTACGCCCGTCGTCTCACCAACTTCGGCAAGATCGTCAATCCGGAAGGCATCCGCACCATCGGCGAGTTCCCCAATCTGACCGAGGCGCTGCTGCGTCGCGGCATGAGCGAGCATCAGGTACGCAAGATCATGGGCGAGAACTGGCTGCGCACGCTGGAAAATGTCTGGGGCGGCTGAATCTGGCTGCCTGTGCCCTTTATTGATCGCTCTTACTTGATCTCTCTTTCCTGATCTCTCTTTTGCAATTCCCTCAAGCCCCCTTTGGAGGACACCGACATGAGCAAGATGGCCCCTGAACTGCCGATCGAAGTGGATAGCGAGACTGGCGTCTGGACGTCCGATGCGCTGCCGATGCTGTACGTGCCGCGCCACTTCTTCATCAACAACCATGTCGCGGTGGAAGAGGCGCTGGGCGTGGAGAAATACGCCGAGATTCTCTATCACGCCGGCTACAAGAGCGCCTGGCACTGGTGCGAGAAGGAAGCCGAGCTGCATGGCCTGGTCGGCGTGGAAGTCTTCGAGCACTACATGAAGCGCCTGTCGCAGCGTGGCTGGGGTCTGTTCATCACCGAGGAGATCGATCTGGAGCGCGGTACCTGCAAGGTGCGCCTGGAACACTCCTGCTTCGTCTATCAGCAGGGCAAGACCGGCACCAGGCTCGAGTACATGTTCACCGGCTGGTTCGCCGGCGCGATGGACCAGATTCTGGCTGCGCGTGGCAGCGAGCTGCGCACCGTCGCCGTGCAGACCCAGAGCGGCGGTGAGGAAGGCTGTGACGTCGGGTATTTCGAGGTCGCTCCCGGAACAGTGTGACGTTTTCGGATCCGCCACTCTCTATTCCATGGCTCGGGCCAAGGCCCAGGCCCGGCCCAGGCAAAAGGCAACAGCACAAGCCGGCTGCCCGATCATCTCTCTGTCACGACACTCACCACCCACAACAACGACAACGCAACGCCTGAGCGCCGCCTTTCCTGACATGCAAGACGCCTGACGCCAACCCCGCCACCACCAGCAACGACTCGTGGCGGCGGGCAGGCCAGGCCAGCGTGACAAGGCGGTGCTCTCCCCGGCGAGGAGCTCTCACCATGGCATTCGACGCACTCTTCCAGCCGATCGAGATCGGCAAGCTGACCATCCGCAACCGCGTCGTCAGTACCGCCCACGCCGAGGTGTATGCCACCGATGGCGGCATGACCACCGAGCGCTACGTGCGCTACTACGAAGAGAAGGCCAAGGGCGGGTGTGGCCTGTGCATCTGTGGTGGCTCCTCGGTGGTCTCCATCGATAGCCCGCAGGGCTGGTGGAGCTCCGTCAATCTGTCGACCGACCGCATCATTCCGCATTTCCAGAATCTGGCCGATGCCGTGCACAAGCATGGCGGCAAGATCATGATCCAGATTACCCACATGGGCCGTCGCTCGCGCTGGGACGGCTTCGACTGGACCTCGCTGATGTCACCGTCCGGCATCCGCGAGCCGGTGCACCGCTCCACCTGCAAGACCATCGAGGTGGAGGAGATCCAGCGCATCATCGCCGACTTCGCCCAGGCGGCGCGGCGTGCCAAGGAAGGCGGCCTGGACGGCGTCGAGCTGTCCGCCGTGCACCAGCACCTGATCGACCAGTTCTGGAGCCCGCGCGTCAACAAGCGCACCGATGAGTGGGGCGGCAGCTTCGAGGGCCGCATGAAGTTCGGTCTCGAGGTGCTCAAGGCGGTGCGCGCCGAAGTCGGCGACGACTTCGTGGTCGGCATGCGCATCTGTGGCGATGAATTCCATCCCGATGGCCTGTCCCACGACGACATGAAGCAGATCGCGGCCTATTACGACGCCACCGGTCTGCTCGACTTCTTCGGCGTGATCGGCTCCGGTTGTGATACCCACAACAGCCTCGCCAACGTCATTCCCAACATGTCCTACCCGCCGGAACCCTTCCTGCACCTGGCCTCCGGCATCAAGGAAGTCGTCTCGATTCCGGTGATCCACGCCCAGAACATCAAGGACCCCAACCAGGCCGAGCGCATTCTGGAAGGCGGCTATGTCGACATGGTCGGCATGACCCGCGCCCACATCGCCGACCCGCACATCATCGCCAAGATCAAGATGGGCCAGCTCGACCAGATCAAGCAGTGCGTCGGCGCCAACTACTGCATCGACCGCCAGTATCAGGGGCTCGACGTGCTGTGCATCCAGAATGCCGCCACCTCGCGCGAATACATGGGCCTGCCGCACCAGATCGAGAAGACCAGCGGCCCGGTGCGCAAGGTCGTCATCGTCGGCGGCGGTCCGGCCGGCATGGAGGCGGCTCGCGTGTGCGCCGAACGCGGCCACGACGTGACGCTGTTCGAGGCCCGTGACGAGCTGGGCGGCCAGATCACCATCGCGGCCAAGGCGCCGCAGCGCGATCAGATCGCCGGCATCACGCGCTGGTATCAGCTGGAACTGGCACGCCTGAAGGTCGACCTGCGCCTGGGTACCCGAGCCGATGAGGCCACCATCCGTGACCTGCGTGGCGATGTGGTGATCCTCGCGGTGGGCGGTCGTCCGTTCATGGACCAGTTCGCGTCCTGGGGCTACGACGAAGACCCGGCCAAGAGCCTGATCGTCTCTTCATGGGATGTGCTGGATGGGCGCGTCGCGCCGGGCAGCAACGTGCTGATCTACGACAGCATCTGCGAGTTCTCCGGGGTCTCGGTAGCCGACTATCTGGCCGACAAGGGCGCCAGGGTCGAGATCGTCACCGACGACATCAAGCCGGGTGCGGCGGTCGGCGGCACCACCTTCCCGACCTACTACCGCAGCCTGTATGCCAAGGAAGTCGTGATGACCTCCGACATGGTGCTGCATGAGGTCTACCGCGAAGGCGAGGGCCTGGTGGCGGTGCTCGAGAACGAATACACCGGCACGCTGGAAGAGCGCGTCGTCGATCAGATCGTGGTCGAGAACGGCGTGCGTCCGGATGAGGCGCTCTACTACGCCTTCAAGGACGGCTCGCTCAACAAGGGCCAGATCGACGTCGAGTCGCTCTACGCCATCAAGCCACAGCCGTGCCTGAGCCAGGCCACCGAAGGCAATGATTATCTGCTGTTCCGCCTCGGTGACTGCAACGCACCGCGCAACACCCACGCCGCCATCTATGACGCCCTGCGTCTGTGCAAGGACTTCTGATGACGTGATCTGCCGAGCCGGCCGCACCTATGCCGCCGGCTCGGCAGTCGTCCGGTCGACTGCGGGCTTGAAGAAAGAGGGTGAGCAGCATGAATGACACGATCTTGTCGGTATTGATCTTCACCGCGCTGGCGCTGGCTGCCATCGGCGCGGTCAAGCGCATCGGCCTGTGGCGCCAGGGGCGGGCGGACGCCACGTCCATGAGCATGGGAGAGCTGATCGCGAGCCTTGCCAAGGTGCCGCGCCGCTACGGGGTGGACCTGCACCACGTGGTCGCGCGGGACCGCTACATGGCCAACACCCACGTCGCCACCGGGGGCGGCTTCGTGGCCGCGGCGCTGCTGATGGTGGTGGTCTACGGCTTCGGCATCGACTCCGCCTGGCTGGGCGTCTTGCTGCTGCTGGCCAGTGGCGCGATGTTCGGTGGCGCGCTGTTCGTGCGTCGTCGTCGCCTCGACCCGCCGGCACGCCTGTCGCGTGGCCCGTGGATGCGTCTGCCCAAGAGCCTGCTGGTGTTTTCCGCAAGCCTGTTCGTGATGAGTCTGTCACTGGTGCTGCCGGAAGGCGTCGGCGGCATGATCTCCGGCGGCATCCTCGGACTGGTGCTGGTAGCGGGCATCGCCTGGGGACTGCTGGAGATGATCGTCGGCATGACCGGCGGCGGCTCGCGCATCACCGGGCCGATGAAGCATGCCTTCGCCGGTGCGCTGCATCTGGCCTTCCATCGGCGTCCGGCACGTTTCAGCACCCGTGACAGTGCGGGCATCCGCGACAGCGCGCTGCTACCGCTGGACCTGACCAACCCCGAGGCACCGCTGGGTGTCGGCAAGCCGTCCGATTTCAACTGGCGTCAGCTGCTGGGCTTCGATGCCTGCGTGCAGTGCGGGCGCTGTGAAGCGGTGTGCCCGGCGTTCGCGGCCGGTCAGCCGCTCAATCCCAAGAAACTGATTCAGGACATGGTGGTCGGCATGGCCGGTGGCAGCGATGCCGCCTACGCCGGTTCGCCCTATCCGGGGGATGAGCCCAGGCGCGCGCCCGGCCAGCATGGTGGTGGCCCGCAGCAGGCCATCGTCGGGGCCTCTCCGCATGCTCGCCCGGCAGCTCAGGCAGCCTCATCCGGGCCGATCCAGATCAAGGCGGCACCGGGTGCAGTGGGTGAAGCGACAGATGGCGACAAGCTGATCCACGAGTTCAAGGTACTGGTCGAGCCGGAAACCCTGTGGGCCTGCACCACCTGTCGCGCCTGCGTCGAGGAGTGCCCGATGATGATCGAGCACGTCGATGCCATCGTCGACATGCGCCGTCACATGACGCTGGAGCAGGGCGCGACGCCGGGCAAGGGCGTCGAGGTGCTCGACAACCTCATCGCCACCGACAATCCGGGCGGCTTCGCGCTCGAAGCGCGTTTGCATTGGGCGGCGGATCTCGACCTGCCGCGCATCGCCGAGCTGCAGGCCGCCCGCGAGGCGGCGCGTGATCCGCGTCCGGTGGAAGCGCTGCTGTGGCTGGGCGATGGCGCCTTCGACATGCGCAATCAGCGCACGCTGCGCGCCTTCGTGCAGGTGCTGCGCGCCGCCAGGGTCGATTTCGCGATCCTCGGTGCGGAAGAACGTGACAGTGGCGACGTGGCGCGCCGCCTGGGGGATGAGGCGACCTTCCAATCGCTGGCCACGCGCAATATCGCCACCCTGTCGAAGTATCGCTTCGCGCGCATCATCACCTGCGATCCGCACAGCTTCCATGTGCTGGGTCGTGAATATGCCGCCTTCGGTGGCGACTACCTCGTCAACCACCACACCAGCTACATGAACGAGCTGCTGGCGGCCGGTCGCCTGAGCCTCGATGCCACCAGACTGGCGACGCTCGGCGCGGTCACCTGGCACGACCCCTGCTATCTGGGTCGCTACAACGGTGAATTCGAGGCGCCGCGTAGCTTGCTGGCGGCGCTGGGACTGGAAGTGCGCGAGATGCAGCGCTCCGGCTTCCGCTCACGCTGTTGCGGCGGCGGTGGCGGCGCGCCGGTGACGGACATCCCCGGCAAGCAGCGTATCCCCGACATGCGCATGGGCGATGTGCGCGAGACCGGCGCCGAGGTGGTGGCGGTCGGCTGCCCGCAGTGCACCGCGATGCTGGAAGGCGTGGTGGCTCCGGCCGGTGAAGCCGAACCCCAGGTGCTGGATCTGGCGGAACTGATGGCGCGGGCGCTGGTACTGGAAGCGTCCACGCAAGGCTTGGCGGCGTCGACCACGCAGCCCACTGACGCGGAGGTGGCGGCATGACGATTCCCGTCGATCCACAAGCAACCGAGCGCCCACCGGTATCCCATCGAGAGGCGTTGCCACGCCGTGACCCGCGTCTGGAGCAGCAGGCACGCAATCGCCTGCACCCGCAGCATCTCATCGCGCTGCAGGCGCTGGGCCGCGGCGCGGCAGCCCCTCAGGAACGCTGGATGGGCCCGCAGGGCGTGATGCGTCGCGACCCGCATGTCGGCCACTTCATCGCCGCCAATGGCCGCAAGCGTATCGACCGCAGTGGCCGCTCCGGGCCTGTGGCGTCAGGTGCCGGTCAGCCTGCTGGCGTGGCCAAGGCACGCGTGCTGCCGCTGATCGAGATCGCATCACCCGCCTTCCTGATCGCGGTGGTGCCGGACATGACCGGCGGGCGACTGTCGAGTCACGACCGCGATGTGCTGGGGCTGGCGCGTCAGATCGCCGATGCTGATCCGACGCATCAGGGTGCGGTACTGGCCGTCACCTTCGGCACGCTGCGCGAGGAGGGTGACGCCGCCGACAGTGTCGGACTTGGCGCGGCGGGTGCCGACCGCTGGCTGCACTTCGCCGACAGTCTCCACGATGGCTACGCGCCGCTTGAGCAGCTGGCGGAGCTCGAGGCCATCGATGACAAGCTGGCACCGCGGCTGTGGCTGCTGCCGGAATCCCGCACCGGCGGTGGCGAACGCGGCCGGCGTCTCGGTGCGCGCCTGCTGTGCCGGGGCGATGCGTTGGCGCGGCCCAGCGGCAATGTCTATCAGCTAGACGGCGAGCTTGCCGCCATCGGGCGTGGCGAACCTGGCCAGGTGAATGTCACCGGGCGCAGCGGCAATGGTCAGCAGGACCTGACCCGCCCGTTGACCCGTATCGTGCTGTGCGAGGCGGAATGCGCCGAGCCGGTGGAGGATGTGCGCCATGCCGCGTTGCCGCTCGAGTGGCAGGCGGCGAGTGCTGCCTCCGAGGTGATCGAGGACCTCGGACCGGTGGCGGTCGACCCCTCCGCCATCGCGCTGGGCGAGGCCGAATTCATTCTCTCGGCGGGCAACGGCATCCGCGACTGGGATGGCTTCCACCGCGCCGCCAGGCTGCTGGGGGCCACCGAAGGAGCCTCGCGGATGGCGGTGGATGACGGCTTCATGCCACGTGCCCGCCAGGTCGGTGCCACCGGGACCTGGGTGACGGCGCGGGTCTATGTGGCGGTGGGCATCTCGGGGGCTATCCAGCATCTGCAGGGCATCCAGCGCTGCGACAAGGTGGTGGCCATCAACACCGATGGCGGCTGTGACATGGTCAAGCGTGCCGATCTTTCGGTGATCGGTGACGCCGGGGCGATTCTCGCCAGTCTCTGCCAGCAGCTCGAGGCCGAACGCAGTGCCGGCGGTGATGCCTCGGTGGCGGGTCAGGTGCCTGCCGCGGCCTCGGCGTCATCCAGTACGTCATCCGCCACGCTTGCCGCCGACGCGGCCTGAACTCGTGCCTGCGACAGGGGAAAGGAGAAGAACATGAAGGCAGATCGTTCGTCCGTTGCGCAGCAGGCCTCGGCGCCGCTTGAGGTCGTGAGTCTGGTGTCGTTGGGGCAGCACCCGGTTTCGGGGCGTCTGCGGCGCGCCGAGCAGGACGCCCGCGCTCTGGAGCTGTGTCTGGCGCTGGAGCGTCAGTCGGCACCCGGTGCCGTAAGCCTCAGCGCCTGGCATGCCAGTGGCAGCGAGATCGCGCCCGGCAGCGAGCAGGATCAGGCGCTACGCGGCTATCTGGGCATGGGGCTGGAGTCGTTGACGCTGGTGACGCCGGATGCTCCTGGCGCTGACCCGCTCAAGGCTGTCGATTCGTCGCTCAAGGCTGCCGATTCGCTCAAGGCTGCTGATCAGCCGGTCATCGATGTCTGGGCGCTGCTGGTCACGCGCCTCAAGCAGGCGGCACCGCAGCTGGTGGTGTGTGGCGGCCAGGGCGAGACCGGTGAAGGCAGCGGCCTGTTGCCGCATCTGCTGGCGGAGAGTCTCGGCTGGCCGCTGGTGGAGGGTATCGTCGCGATCGAGAGCTGCGATGGCGCGCATCTCACCGCCTTGCAGGCGCTGCCACGTGGTCAGCGGCGGCGGTTGCGTGTGAAGCTGCCGGCACTTGTCAGCGTCGATTCCGCGGCGCCGGCGGCGCGTCAGTCGGCCTTCGCGCAGGCGCGGCGCGGTGAGCTTTCTTCGCTGGCCAGCGGCGAGCTTGTCCATGATGCGCAGGCCGAGGCCTTCGGCGTGGCCCCGGCTCGCAAGCGTCCCAAGCGCTTGAAGCGCATCAAGGCGACCAGCGCGCGGGACCGCTTCAAGGCCGCGGCCGCCAAGGCCGAAGGGGGTGGTGGCAAGCGTCTGGAAGGCGTGAGCGCCGAGGAGGGCGCGGCGGAAATCCTCAAGCTGCTGCGTGAGGAAGGCGTGCTGCGCTGAAGTCACGCAGACGGTAAAAAGCCCCTGTCAGCTCGGCTGACAGGGGCTTTTTCATGCAACACAGAAAGTCGCTTCTCACAGAAGGTCGCTCCTCACAGAAGGTCGCTCCTTACAGAAAGGTCACTCCTCCCACTGCCAGTCCTCATCGTTCAAGGGTTCGGGCGAGGTGTGCTCGTCGGTGCCCTGGGGGGGCTTGCGCGCTGCCTGACTGGCTTCGCGCTGGCGCATCGGCATGTTGTCGATCACCTGATAGATCTGGTCGGGGGAGACGAAGCCTTCCTGCTGCATCTTCTTGCCGCCGTCCTTGCCCATCAGGATGACGGTGAAGGGCGCGCCCTCGCGCAGTTGCATGGCATCGCGCAGGGCACGCACCTCCTCGAAGCTCATCGGCACGCCATCGTGGATGCCGCGCGTGCCCATCAGCGTATAGAGCGTCATGTCGCGTTGCTGCATCTCGCCACGCGTGGCGCGCAGTTCCTCGCGCTGACGCTCGAGATCCCGGTCCTGCTCATCCGGCGCGATCAGCACCAGCGAGCGTCGGTTCCAGGTCTCGCCCAAAAGCGGATTGGCGGCGGGGTCGACATTGGCGGCGGTCATGGTGGTCTCCGCGGTGTCCGGTGAGGTCGGGGGCGGTGGTGCGCCTGTGGATGTCTCGGCGGGCGCGTTCAGGTCGGCGTCCGAATCCAGCAGGCTGATGGCATGCACCGGCGAACTCAGCAGCAGGGCCGGCAGCAGGGCCAGCAACAAGAGTCTCATCAGGCCCGGCGTCAGCCTGTGATGCGAGAGCCGTCGAGGCGGCGCGGGCAGTATCTGTGTGGACAGTACGTGCGAGGACAGTTTCTGCTTGGACAGTCTCTGCGCAGACGGTATGTGCGTGGACATGGCAGTCCTCCGGCAACGAATGATATGAGCTGGGCGTGCCAGCCTGGGCTGCAGAAGCAGGTTTCACAGGAGAATGGCACACCCCGGATGACAGCCTCTCCTTCAAGACTAAGACAGTCGCCGAGAGTTTGCTGCCCGTTGGCGCGCGATTTATGTGGTACTTCACGACATGCCGCCCTCATTCAGCCTGTGAAAAGGCCAATGGCGACATGCCGATAGCGGCGGCGGCAGGTGACATGCCTTGCTAGAGCGCGTAGCGAGCGCAGAGGCATGTCTGTATCGAGGGCGGGTCGAGTGCGTGGCGGACAGACTTCACGCGTCTTGCTGCAGATATTTTCACAATCGTGGTGCAAGCTGTATGCGCGTCCAGCCGTCATGACGCCCGCCATGCGCGGCCCCGCGGTTTTTACGTTGCTGATCTGCGACTCATGTAACTCTGGCGATACAGAATGTTTTCAAAGAGTTGCATGAAAAAATGAACATCCTGTCGTCAGGCCCGTCTGAGTTAGGGCAAACACTTATTGATCACTGCTGGAGGCTGCAATGAAACGGATGACTGCATACATGACGGCTGCCCTGATTTCCGCGGGCATGATGTCGGCACCGGCGTTCGCTGCTGACGCACCGGCCCAGGGTCAGTCTACTGCCCAGGCGGCACAGGCTCAGGCTGGCGATTTCACTGACGCTCAGCTGGAACAGTTCGCTGCGGCCTCTCAGGACATCGCACGCATCTCTCAGGAATTCGCCGGCAAGCTGCAGAAAGCCGACGACGAGACTGCCAAGCAGAGCGTGCGTCAGGAAGCCAACGACGAGATGGTCAGCGCTGTCGAAGACTCCGGTCTGGAAGTCGCCACCTTCAACTCCATCGGTCAAGCGGTCCAGAACGACCCGGACCTGATGAAGAAGGTGCAGAAGCTGGCTCAGGAAAACTCCTGATCTCGCCTGGATGACGTTCGGGTCATCCAATGAAAACGCCGCCCCCGGTTGCCGGGGGCGGCGTTTTTTTGTGCCCATGTCCTGCGGCCTGTCAGTCAGTACCGCCCTGGTCAGTAAAGCTTTGGTCAGTAAAGCTATGGTCAGCGCCGCATGTCAGGCGCCGGCGACCGGACGAATGAGCATGTCCTGTGCCTTCTTTTCCTGCATCAGGCCACGGAACAGCGAATAGCACATCACCAGCAGTACCAGCGTGAACGGCAGCCCCGTGGCGATGGCACCCGCCTGCAGCGAGCCCAGCGCAGCGCTTCCGCCGCCATAGAGCAGGGCACCGGCGATCAGGCCTTCCATCGCTGCCCAGAACATGCGCTGGCTGATCGGTGCATCCACCTTGCCGCCGGCGGTGATCGAATCGATCACCAGCGAACCGGAATCCGAGGAGGTCACGAAGAACACCAGTACCAACAGGATGGCGATGAAGGACGCCACACCGGACAGCGGCAGGTTGTCGAGCATCTGGAACATGGCCAGCGACACGGAATCGATGCCATTGGCCAGCGCGCCGACGCCATTGATGGCCTGTTCCAGTGCGGTACCGCCGAAGACTGACATCCACACGATGGTGACGAGTGTCGGCACCAGCAGCACGGCGGTGACGAATTCGCGTACGGTGCGGCCGCGCGAGACACGTGCGATGAACATGCCGACGAACGGTGACCAGGAAATCCACCACGCCCAGTAGAAGACGGTCCAGCCGTGGAACCAGCTTTCATCGGGGCGACCGATCCAGTTGGACAGCGGCAGCAGATATTCCACATAGCTGAGGGTGGTGGTGCCCAGGCCCATGAGAATGGCGAGTGTCGGCCCGAAGATGAGGATGAAGATGATCAGGACAGCGGCGATGATCATGTTGATGTTGGAAAGCAGCTTCACGCCGCCATCCAGGCCGCGACTGACCGAGTAGATGGCCACCAGCGTCACCAGGATGATGATAGCGATCTGGGTCGGCAGGCCATCGCCGACGCCGAACAGGTAGTCCAGCCCCGATGCTGCCTGAGCGGAGCCCAGCCCCAGCGAAGTCGCCAGACCGAAGATGGTCGCCAGCACGGCGAGGATATCGACGATATGCCCCATCCAGCCCCAAGTGCGCTCACCGAGTATCGGGTAGAACGCCGAGCGGATGGTCAGCGGCAGGCCCTTGTTGTAGGTGAAGAAGGCCAGCGACAGCCCGACCACGGCGTAGATGGCCCAGGGATGCAGGCCCCAGTGATACATGGTGGCGCCCAGCGCGGCGCGTGCTCCTTCCGGCGTCCCGGCGGGTGCGTTCAGTGGCGTGCCGTACCAGTCGGTGTAGTAGGCCACCGGTTCGGCGACGCTCCAGAACATCAACCCGATGCCCATGCCAGCGGCGAACAGCATCGCGAACCAGGAGCGTGTCGAGAACTCGGGCTTCGCCTTCTGACCGCCCAGGCGCAGCTTGCCCACCGGGTGCACGATCAGCAGCAGGCAGAACAGCACGAAGAGGTTGCCGGCCAGCATGAACAGCCAGTCGCCATGTGCGATGGACCAGGCCTTGGCGCCGCCCAGGGCACTTTCCGCGCCCGCTGGGAAGAGGATGGCAAACAGGATGAAGCCGACGATCAGCACGGCGCTGATCGCGAAGACGGGGTTGTGAACATCGAGACCCATGACCTGGACATTGTCCTGGCCGATCTCGTAGTCCGTGTCATACGGATTCGATGACATGTGGTGACCTCATGTTGTTATTGGTGTCGCCAGCCGGGCAGGGCAGCTGGCGTGAAGCGAGGTGTTGTCGTGGGTGTCTCCCGGGGCTGCGATGTGGGAAGGGGGTGGAATGGCAATCCGGAGCGCGGTGGCGAGTCTGACTGCGGGGCAGGTCGCCACCGGACCTCGGTGATTGTGTGAGGGCTGGGCGAGAGCGAGTTAGCTGGATACGACGCCGGCATATGCGTGACTGACATAGGGGGCGATTCAGCGCTCAGAGCGGTTGTCGCAGGTGTGCCCGCTTTGTAGATTGCGATCTACAGTGAAGGAAAGTGGTGCGTACTCCCTGACCGCGCACCACTTTCGCGCCCGAGACTTCACTCCTCGCGCGATACGCCAGTCCTTGCCTGCTCCTGCCCAATAACAACACCGTGGTGCCGCCATGACGCCTGAGACCCTGACCGAGCCGACACCTGTCGCTCGCCGCCGTTCGCGCAGCCAGTTGCGCGGCCGTCCGCTGGATGCCGAGGCCTGGGCCGAGGTACAGCGCCTGCTGGGCGATGCCCCGGCGCAGCGTGATCTTCTTCTCGAATATCTGCATGTGCTCAATGATGAGGTCGGCTACCTGACGCTGGCCCATCTGCGCGCGCTGGCCGAGTGGATGCGCCTGCCGATGGCCGAGGTCTACGAGACGGCCACCTTCTATGCCCATTTCACCGTGGTTCGCGATGGCGAGACGCCGCCCGCGGCGCTGACCGTGCGCGTCTGTGATTCGCTGTCCTGCCAGCTGGTCGGCTCCGAGGCCCTGCGCGCCGGCCTCGCCTCGGGGCTGGACCCCGAACAGGTGCGCGTGCTGCGTGCGCCCTGCATGGGGCGCTGCGACAGTGCGCCGGTGGCGGAGGTCGGGCATTACCATCTCGGCCACGCCAGCGTGGAAGGCGTCACGGCGGCGCTTGCCGAAGGCCATGTGCATGCCGCGCCGGCAGCGAGTCTCGACTATCCGCGGCTGGCGGAATATCGCGCCAGTGGCGGCTATGGGCTGCTCGCCGCGCTGGATGGCGGTGAGGTCAGCATCGAGGACCTGGCGCAGATGATCGAGCAGGCCGGCCTGCGTGGCCTGGGCGGGGCGGGTTTCCCGACGTTTCGCAAGTGGGGCTTCGTGCGCGCCGAGGCGGGGCCGCGTTATTGCGTGATCAACGCCGATGAAGGCGAGCCCGGCACCTTCAAGGACCGCTGCTATCTGGAGCGTGAGCCACACACCTTCCTCGAGGGCGCGCTGGCCAGTGCGCATGCCATCGAGGCCGAGGCGCTCTACCTCTATCTGCGCGACGAATACCCGACCCTGAATGAGGTGTTGCGTGAGTGCATCGCGGAGCTGGAAGCCGCAGGCCTCGTCGCGCCGGGCTATATCCAGCTGCGGCGTGGCGCCGGCGCCTATATCTGTGGCGAGGAATCGGCGCTGATCGAGTCGCTGGAAGGCAAGCCCGGCAAGCCGCGTCAGCGTCCGCCCTTCGTGGCCCAGCGCGGGCTGTTCGGTCGCCCGACCCTGGTCAACAACGTCGAGACGGTCTATTGGATCGCGCGGCTCCATCGCGAAGGCCATGACCACTACGTCGCGGCCGGGCGTCAGGGACGTCAGGGGCTGCGCAGCTTCTCGCTCTCCGGGCGCGTCAGACGCCCGGGCATGTATCTGGCACCGGCCGGCATCACGCTCAGCGAACTGGTCGAGGAATACGGCGGCGGCATGGCTGACGGCCATCGCCTGCGTGCCTATCTGCCCGGCGGGGCCTCCGGCGGCATTCTGCCGGCCAGCAAGGCGGACCTGCCGCTGGACTTTGACACCCTGCAGGCCCACGGCTGCTTCATCGGCTCGGCCGCGGTGGTGGTGCTGTCGGATAAGGACGATCTGGCAGCGGTGGCACGCAATCTGATGAGCTTCTTCATGGACGAGTCCTGCGGCCAGTGCACGCCGTGTCGCGTCGGCACGCGCCAGATGCTGGCGGCGCTCAGCGGCGATGAGTGGGATGAGACGCTGCTGACGCGCTTGTCGCAGGTGATGATGGACGCCTCGATCTGCGGGCTCGGTCAGGCCGCGCCCAATCCGGTGCTCGGCCTGCTCAAGGACTTCCGGGAGACCCTCGCCAGCAGCGGGGTGCGCTTGATCGCCACGAGCCACGCGGCTGACACCACGGGAGGTGAGGCATGAATGCGCTGACAGGATTGGACAACTCATCCTCGGATGATCAGCCGCTGCGCGAGGATGGCTTCACCATCACGCTGGATGGTGCCGAGGTGACGGCCTATCCCGGCGAGACGCTGTGGAAGATCGCCAAGCGTGCTGGCGAGACGATTCCCCATCTCTGCTACAGCGAAGCGCCGGATTATCGCGGCGATGGCAACTGTCGCGCCTGCATGGTCGAGATCGACGGCGAGCGCACTCTCGCTGCCAGCTGCATCCGCGAGGCGCGGGCGGGCATGGTGGTGCGCAGTGCCAGTTCACGGCGTGCCGGCGAGGCGCGCGTGATGGTGGTGGAGCTGCTCGCCGCCGACATGCCCGCCGAGGCGCACAATCCCGATGTCAGCAGCCACTTCATGGCGATGGCCGAGCTGCTGGCGGTGGATGTCGGGCACGCTCGCGAGACCCTGGGCGGCGCCCGCGAGACAGTCCGCGAGTGGCTGGGGGATACGGTGGAGGAGTGGTTGCCGACGCAGGACAGCGCTCTCGATCACTCCCATACCGCGATGGCGGTCAATCATGACGCCTGCATCAGTTGCGGCCTGTGCGTGCGCGCCTGTCGCGAGGTGCAGGTCAATGACGTGATCGGGCTGGCGGGGCGCGGCAGCAATACGCGCATCGTGTTCGATCTCGAGGACCCGATGGGCGACAGCACCTGCGTCGCCTGCGGCGAGTGCGTGCAGGCCTGCCCGACCGGCGCCCTGATGCCTGCCGCCCAGGTGGATGAGCAGGGCTTCGGCGACAGCGCCGCCGTCGATGAGCGCGTCGCCTCCATCTGCCCGTACTGCGGCGTGGGCTGTCAGCTGGAGTATCAGGTCAGTCGCGGCAGCGGCGAGGCATTGAGTGTCGAGGGTCAACCGGTCGCGACCCTGGCGGATGCCCAGCAGAGCGTGGCGGACGGCGACTCCCTTAAGACTGACAAGCGCCGGCAGCGCGTCGCGGATTCGCGGCTGGACAACATCATCGCGGTCAGTGGCCGCGACGGGCCCTCCAACCACGGTCGGTTATGCGTGAAGGGGCGCTTCGGCTTCGATTATCCGCGCCATCCGGAGCGCCTGATCCGTCCCCTGATCCGCCGTGACGGCGTGGCCAAGGGGCTGGATGCGAACTTTGACCCCGCCCATCCGCTGACCCACTTCCGTGAGGCCAGCTGGGACGAGGCCCTCGAGGTCGCGGCCGAGGGGCTCATGCGCCTCAAGCGCGCGCATGGCCCCGACAGCCTGGCGGGCTTCGGCAGCGCCAAGTGCACCAACGAGGAGGCGTGGCTGTTCCAGAAGCTGGTGCGCACCGGTTTCGGCTCCAACCATGTCGATCACTGCACGCGCCTGTGTCATGCAAGCTCGGTGGCGGCGCTGATGGAAGGCGTCGGCTCGGGCGGCGTGAGTGCCTCCTTCATGCAGGCCGAGCAGTCCGATCTGATCGTGCTGACCGGCTGCAACCCGGGCGTCAATCATCCGGTGGCGGCGACCTTCTTCAAGCGCGCCGCCAAGCGTGGCACACGCATCGTGGTGATCGACCCGCGTGCGCTGGCGCTGCGTCGTCAGGCGCATCGCTCGATCCAGTTCACGCCAGGGGCGGACGTGGCGCTGTTCAATGCCATGCTCAACGTCATCATCACCGAGGGGCTGGCCAATCAGGCCTATATCGAGGCACACACCGAGGACTTTGCCGCGCTGGCGGAGCATGTCGCGGCGCTGACACCGGAGGCGATGTCGCCGCTGTGTGGCGTGGCGGCAGAAGAGATTCGCGCCGTGGCCCGCGAGTACGCGACCGCCAGGCGCGCGATGATCTTCTGGGGCATGGGCATCTCGCAGCACACCCACGGCACCGACAATGCGCGCTGCCTGATCGCGCTGGCGCTGGTGTGTGGTCACGTCGGGCGTGAAGGCACCGGCCTGCACCCGCTGCGCGGTCAGAACAATGTCCAGGGTGCCTCGGATGCCGGGATGATTCCGATGGTGTTCCCCGACTATCAGCCGGTGGGTGACACGGCGGCGCGCGAGCGGCTGGAAGCGCTGTGGCAGACCCCGCTCTCGGCGACGCCGGGCCTGACGGTGGTGGAGATCATGCACGCCATCCACGCCGATCAGATCCGCGGCATGTACATTCTCGGCGAGAATCCGGCGATGTCGGACCCGGATCTCGAACATGCGCGCAGCGCGCTGGCGCATCTGGAACACCTGGTGGTGCAGGACATCTTCGTCACCGAGACGGCACAGTTCGCCGATGTGGTGCTGCCCTCGTACGCCTGGCCGGAGAAGGACGGCAGCGTCACCAATACCAACCGGCAGGTGCAGCGCGGGCGGGCGGCACTGCGCGCCCCGGGCGAGGCGAAGCCGGACTGGTGGATCACCCAGCAGTTGGCGCGGCGCATGGGGCTTGACTGGGATTACGCCGAGCCGGAGGAGATCTACGCCGAGATGCAAAAAGGCATGGATTCTCTCGACAACATCGATTGGGCGCGGCTGTCCGAGGAGAACTCGGTGACCTATCCGTGCCTGACGCCGGGAGGCGAGGGCGAGGATGTGGTGTTCGGCGAGGGCTTCCCGCGCGCCAGTGGCCGTGCCCGCTTCGTGCCGACCTGGCCCACGCCGCCGGATGAGACGCTGGATGACGACTATCCGACGGTGTTGACCACCGGCCGTCAGCTCGAACACTGGCATACCGGCTCGATGACGCGCCGCGCGGCGGTGCTCGACAATCTCGAGCCGGCCGCCGTGGCCACGCTCAATCCGGTGGAGCTGGAGCGCCTGGGCATCACGCCGGGCGAGCCGCTCTCGATCACCACGCGACGTGGCCAGATCACTCTTGCCACCCGCGCCGATCCGCTGACGCCAGCCGGCATGGTCTTCGTGCCCTTCTGCTACGCCGAGGCCGCCGCCAACCTGTTGACCAACCCGGCGCTCGATCCGGTGGGCAAGATCCCCGAGTTCAAGTACGCCGCCTGCCGTCTGGCCAGAGCCGAACCCGCCGAGGCGGGTGTGGAGCGCTGAAGCGGACATGTGAGGCGGACATGTGAGGTGGACATGGCAAGCGGGCTGGACCGAGCGGATAGCTCGAGGCAATAGACCGCAATCGAGCCGGACGCGCCTGACGCAAATGCCTACGCCAGTGGCGTGGGCAGGCACGCAGAGGGCGCCCCGGTCTGACCAGAATGTCGGAGACAGCCCGCCGTGCATTTCGGCTATCCTCACAAGGGCTATGCTCAGAACAGAGTGGGTCAATACCAATGACAATGCCCGCCGTCAGCGAGCAAGGAGAATGACGATGATGATCGTGGAGCTGATTGATCACGAAGACTTTCGTGAGCGGCTGGTGGCGTTGGGCGTGCAGATTTCCGAGCATGCCTGCGCGGACACCTGCGCGCGCATGGCACTCAGAAAGCATGCCGAGGTGGGCGTGCCGGGCCTGCAGGAACTGGTGCGCGAGCTGGTGATGCACTCCGATATCCTGCTGCCGTCGGTGCGCCAGGCGCTCGACAAGTATCTGCTGCCGGGGCTGCGCTAGGCGCGACACTCCTGGAAGATTGCGCGCCACGCACTGATACCGTTTGCCAGATGAACAAAAGGGCCTGTCGACTGACAGGCCCTTTTGCGTGGTCGCTCTTCGCGCTCTTTTCACTGCGCGCAGTGGCTCAGGTTGATGCGTTGGCGCGGTCGTACTCGCGTTTTTCCCAGCGCAGACCGCGGAACAGCGAGAAGCACATCACCAGCAGCACCACCGTGAAGGGCAGCCCCGTGGAGATGGCGCCCGCCTGCAGCGCACTCAGTGCGGTGCTGCCGCCGCCATACAGCAGGGCACAGGCGATCAGGCCGCCGGCCGCTGCCCAGAAGATGCGCTGGCGCGTCGGGGCATCCTGCTTGCCACCGGCGGTGATGGAATCGATCACCAGCGAGCCGGAGTCGGAGGAGGTCACGAAGAACACCAGCACCAGCACGATGGCGACGCAGGAGGTGATGGAGGACAGCGGCAGGCTGTCGAACATCTGGAACATGGCCATCGAGGGAGTATCGATGCCCTGGGCCAGCTCGCTGCCGGCGGCTCGCGCCTCTTCCAGTGCGGTGCCGCCGAAGACGGTCATCCACACGATGGTGACCAGGGTCGGTACCACCAGTACGGCGGTGACGAATTCGCGCACGCTGCGTCCGCGCGAGATACGCGCGATGAACATGCCGACGAACGGCGACCAGGAAATCCACCAGGCCCAGTAGAAGATGGTCCAGCTATGGAACCAGCCTTCGTCGGGGCGATCGATCCAGTTGGAGAGCGGCAGCAGATATTCCAGATAGCCGACGCTGGTGGTGCCAAGTCCGGTGATGATGTCCATGGTCGGGCCGACAATGAACAGGAACACCACCAGCAACGCGGCCAGCATCATGTTGAGATTGGAGAGGCGTTTGACGCCGCCATCCAGACCGCGACTCACCGAGTAGATGGCCGCGAGCGTGACCGCCACGATCACGCCTATCTGACTGACCAGCCCATCGCCGATGCCGAACAGATGGTCCAGCCCCGAGGCCGCCTGTGCCGCGCCCAGCCCCAGAGAGGTGGCAAGGCCGAACAGGGTGGCGAGCACCGCGACGATATCGATGATATGGCCGCTCCAGCCCCATACACGTTCACCCAGCAAGGGGTAGAACACCGAGCGCAGCGTCAGCGGCAGGCCCTTGTTGTAGGCGAAGAAGGCCAGCGACAGGCCGATCACGGCATACATGGCCCACGGGTGAAGCCCATAGTGGAAGACGGTGGCCGAGAGTGCCGCCGTTGCGCCTTCCGGCGTACGCGGTGGTGCGTTCAGTGGCGTGCCGGACCAGTCGGTGTAGTACGCCACTGGCTCGGCGACCCCCCAGAACATCAGGCCGGTGCCCATGCCGGCCGCGAACAGCATCGCGAACCAGGCCATCCGGCTGAATTCCGGCTTGGCGTCGCGTCCGCCCAGACGCAGGCGGCTGACCGGGTGCAGGACCAGCAGCAGGCAGAACAGGATGAAGAAGTTGCTGGAGAGCATGAACAGCCAATCACCATGGGTGATGGACCATGCCTTGGCGCCGCCCAGTGCCGACTCGGCCGACTCGGGCATCAGCAGCGTGAACAGGATGAAGCCTACGATCAGCAGCGCACTGATGGTGAAGACCGGCTTGTGGACATCCAGCCCGAGTCGCTGAACATTGTCCTGACCGATCTGGTAATCCGTCACATACGGATTCGATGACATGGAGTTACCTCGTATGTTTTCTTTCGATAGCCGCTCCTGTGGGCATCTCGAGTCAGAATGAGGGACCTTGTCCCGCCTGGTGGAAGCGTTCAGACCTTGGTCTGAAGCCTTGTGCAACATGCGCCTTTCTGCCAGTTGCAGATGACGGCGTCAAACCTTGAGCCATCCTTGTCGTGCGCTGAAAGGCATTGATTGTATTAAGGTTTATGGATTTCTTTTCCTTGCCGGAAAGTCATTCGGGGCGCTGTAGACTGAACAGGCTGTCCGTGCGTGCATAGTCACTGCCGGCCATGCGCCCGATGGCACGCAGCACCTCATTGTCGACATGCCGCCCATCCCAGACCGCTTCGTCGGCATGCATCACCACCACCTCGGCCAGCACCAGTGAACCGGCCAGCGGTTGATCACCGAACGAGATGATGTCGCGCAGTCGACAGCCGAAGGCGATCGGAGCGCCTTCCACGCGCGGAACCGCCAGCGGCGGCATGGCCACCTTGTTCAGACCCGCGTGGGTGAACTCATCCTCGTCGGCGGCGAGACTGGCGCTGGTGAGATTGAGCGCCTCGCTCATCGCCTCGCCACCGATGTGAATGACGCACTCCGCCACCTGCCCGAGGTTGTTGAGGGTGTCCTTGGTCTTGCCTTCGCCATTGCGCAGCGGGCTGAAGGCGAGTACCGGCGGATTGATGCTGGCGATGGTGAAGAACGAGAAGGGCGCGAGGTTGGTGTTGCCTGCCGCATCGATGGTCGAGACCCAGGCGATCGGCCGGGGCGCGATGCTGCCCGAGAACAGGCGATAGAGGATGCCTGCGGGAAGCTGATCGGCGGCGATGAGGGAATGCGTGGTCGAGGAGGCAGTCATGGTGAGGGTCTCATTGCAGGGCTCTGGTTGTAGGGCCGATGTTATAGAGCTGTCATCGCAGGGCTGTTGTTGTAGAGCTGTCATCGTAGAGCTGTCATCGCAGAGCGGGCGTTGCAGGGCATGGCTCTCGACCCGCTCAGGCAGCATGTCGCACGGCCCTGACATTGGAGAGAGTGAGAGCCCGGCAAGCCAAGAGGCCGCTAGACCGAGAGCTCGAGAATCTGGCCGTCGCGGCGAGTGGCGGCCGCGAATCATCGCTGATGGGGAACGCGAATCGCGCCTGACCACAGCCCGGTGGTGTTGATGAAGAGTGGCCTGTCTGGCCGCTGGGCGTGGAAAAGGTCTCGGGAAATTCTCCCAGATCATTGTCCCTATTTTTGGTGTGGTCAATTGTCGCAGGTCTTGACCTTTTTCGAGGATGTTGTTCCTGACGCCGCGGTCGAGTTCATTCCTTGTTTGACTCAAGTCACACAATGGGGGCGGGAAACCGGATTTTTGTGCAAAATTGGTAACCATATGGTTTCTGTAGTGTGTTTATTTGTGTATTTTTTATGATGGAAGGCTGGGCGTCATCTGGCAGAAAGGTGGTGAGTCCGCGTAAATGAATGGCGGAAAATGACACTCATCAGGCCATTTGGTTCGGCGTTGATCATGAGAATGGCATGCCAAGGTTGCGAAAAAGTGTCCCCTATTGATCGGGAATGCCAGCATCATGTGAGACGCATCATGGTGCATTTACCTGTCAGGTCATGATCGATAATGATGCATGTTTTCTCGTCAATGAACGCCGGCCTCATACAAGTATCATGTCGGGAAAACGCCTCTCTCGCCCGGGTTGGGGGAGTACTTCAGCAACTTTTGAAAGGGTCATCGGCACAATTTTTGGCATTTTGTTTCAAGTGGTGGTCATTTATTGGGTTTTTGTTGCGCAGTATCGTGTGGCGGTAGTGGTTGCTTCGACGCCACCTGGTGCGCCGATGGCGAGGATATCTGTGGGGATGCACTGAATTGTGGCGCGACAAGGTCGTGATTCTCACGGGCATCATCAAGCAGGGCAGGGGGGCTGGCATCGCGGATAAGGCCGGTGAATGACGAGCTGTCTGGCCCTGCAAGGCATGCACTGTCGCGACATCATTGCCGTGAGTGTCGGCTTCGCCACCCGATCCCGCTGCCTTAACCTCCCTCGAGCGTTAGAGAACTCATGCCGCTCAAGGCATGATTGGCGCGCACCGGATGGCCGAAGTCATCCGCATGTGGCCCCTGGTGCGTCATCCTGCCCCGTAGTCAGCCCCCCTGTCTTTTCTCTATCCTGTGCCCGCCTGCGGGAAATCTTCTGATTTCGTTCGAAAGATCGACGGCTTCCTGTTGGTCATTTCTTCGAACGCTGTGTTCCACATGTGGGCTCGTCATGACGCCATGGCGTGTTCCAACGAGGTCGTGAGATGAGAAAAAGCCTAATGCGGGGGGCTCTGCGGGGACTCCCTATCCTCGCGGGATTATTGATGCTGTCCGGCTGTGACGCCGTGCTCTTCGATCCCAAGGGGCCTATCGGTGAATCCGAAAAGTCGCTGATCCTGACTGCTACCTACCTGATGCTCGTGGTTGTTATCCCGGTCATCTTCATGACGCTGTGGTTCGCCTGGCGCTATCGCGATACCAAGCAGAGCAAGGCGACCTACACGCCCAACTGGGCGCATTCCACCAAGATCGAGATCGTGGTCTGGGGCATTCCGTGCCTGATCATCCTCGCTCTGGGCATCCTGACCTGGAAGAGCACGCACGAGCTGGACCCGCGTGCCGAGATCGTCGACGGCGGTGAGCCGATCGAGGTGCAGGTCGTGTCCATGGACTGGAAGTGGTTGTTCATCTATCCGGAGCAGGGCATCGCGACGGTCAATGAACTGGCCATGCCGGTGGATCGTCAGGTTCGCTTCCACATCACATCCGACACGGTGATGAACTCGTTCTTCGTCCCGCAGCTCGGTAGCCAGATCTATGCAATGGCGGGGATGGAAAACCGTCTGCACCTGATCGGCAGTGAAGTGGGTACCTACGACGGTATCTCTGCCAGCTATAGCGGCGCCGGCTTCGCCGACATGCACTTCAAGGCGCATGTCATGAGCGAAGGCGACTTCGACGCCTGGATCGAGAAGGCACGCGGCAGCAGCAAGGTGCTGGATGACGCTGGTCTTGCCGCTCTCAAGGAGCCGAGCGAGGACGTTGCCCCGACCTTCTATGGTCAGGTCAAGCCGAACCTGTATGAGCAGATCATGGCGCCCTACATGGACGGCATGGAGCTGGGCATGAGCGATGATCAGATGCGCCACATGAAGAAGGGTGGAATGCATCACGACAGCGCCGAAGACGGCATGTCCGATCATGACGCTTCTGGTCACGCTGAATCTGCGATGGCAACCGAGGAATAAGCAATGCTTGGAAAACTCACAATAGAGGCTGTTCCGTATCACGAGCCGATCATCATGATCGTGCTTGCGGCGGTAATCCTCGGTGGTGCAGCCCTTGTCGGCTTCATCACGGTAAAGAAAAAGTGGGCCTACCTGTGGAATGAGTGGTTCACCTCTGTCGATCACAAGAAGATCGGCATGATGTACATCATCGTCGCGTTGGTGATGCTGATCCGTGGTTTCTCCGATGCGATCATGATGCGTTCCCAGCAGATGCTGGCGTCCAGTGGTGGTCAGGGCTATCTGCCCCCGGATCACTACGACCAGATCTTCACTGCCCACGGCGTGATCATGATCTTCTTCGTGGCGATGCCGCTGGTCATCGGTCTGATCAACGTTGTCGTGCCGCTGCAGATCGGCGCACGTGACGTGGCCTTCCCGTTCCTGAACTCGCTCAGCTTCTGGCTGTTCGTGGTCGGCGCGCTGCTGGTCAACATCTCTCTGGGTCTGGGTGAGTTCGCCAAGACTGGCTGGCTGGCCTATCCGCCGTTGTCGGGGGCCAATTACAGCCCCGGGGTCGGGGTGGATTACTGGATCTGGTCATTGCAGATCTCCGGTGTCGGTACCCTGCTGACAGGTGTCAACTTCATCGCCACCATCCTCAAGATGCGTGCGCCGGGCATGTCCCTGATGAAGATGCCGGTCTTCACCTGGACCGCACTGTGCGCCAACGTCCTGATCGTCGCGGCCTTCCCGATTCTGACCGCTACCATCGCGATGCTGACGCTCGATCGCTACCTCGACTTCCACTTCTTCACCAATGACCTTGGTGGAAACATGATGATGTACGTCAACCTCATCTGGGCCTGGGGCCATCCTGAGGTGTACATCCTGGTGCTGCCGGTCTTCGGTGTGTTCTCCGAAGTCATCGCCACCTTCTCCAAGAAGAAGCTGTTCGGTTACACCTCGCTGGTGTGGGCGACTCTCGTCATCACCGTCCTGTCGTTCATCGTCTGGCTGCACCACTACTTCACCATGGGTGCCGGCGCTGACGTGAACGCCTTCTTCGGTATCGCGACGATGATCATCTCGATCCCGACAGGTGTGAAGATCTTCAACTGGCTGTTCACCATGTACCGTGGTCGTGTCGAAATGACCTCTCCGGTGCTGTGGACCCTGGGCTTCATCGTCACCTTCACCATCGGTGGCATGACCGGCGTTCTGCTGGCCGTTCCGGGCGCCAACTACGTACTGCACAACTCGCTGTTCCTGATCGCCCACTTCCACAACGTCATCATCGGCGGCGTGGTCTTCGGTGCGATGGCCGGTATTACCTACTGGTTCCCGAAAGCGACCGGCTTCATGCTGTGCGAGAAGTGGGGCAAGCGTTCCTTCTGGTTCTGGATCACTGGCTTCTACCTCGCCTTCATGCCGCTGTACATCCTCGGCTTCATGGGCATGACCCGTCGTCTGCAGCACGTCGACAACCCGCTGTGGGTGCCGTACCTGGTCGTCGCCTTCATCGGTGCTGTCCTGATCCTGATCGGTATCGCGTGCACCGTGATCCAGATCGCGGTCAGCATCAAGAACCGCAAGCAGCTGCAGGACACCACTGGCGATATCTGGGGCGGTCGTACCCTGGAGTGGAGCACCACTTCACCGGCACCGTTCTACAACTTCGCTCACGAGCCGCAGGTTTCCGAGCTCGACGAGTTCTGGGAAATGAAGGAACGTGGCATCGAGCAGGAGGCCAAGAAGCCTTATGCGCCGATCCACATGCCGCGCAACGCCGCTGCTGGCGTCATCATCTCCGCCTTCAGCCTGGTGTTCGGTTTCGCACTGATCTGGCACATCTGGTGGATGGCCGTGGTCGGGCTGGTCGGCATGATCGCTACCTTCATCGTGCGCTCCTTCAACTACGACATCGACTACTACGTGTCCGTCGAGGAAGTGGAGCGTGTCGAGCGTGAGGGTCGCGAGCGTCGCGCCCTGCCCAGCGCCCGCACACCTAACGACACAGTGGTTCAGGGGTAATCATGGCGAATAATGCAATGACATCTCACGATGGGGCGCATGACGCCCATGACGATCACGAGCATCACGATACCAACGGCCTGAAGGTCTTCGGTTTCTGGCTCTATCTGCTGAGCGACTGCATCCTGTTCGCGATGCTGTTCGCGGTCTACGTGGTACTGAGCCAGGCGTATGCCGGTGGCCCGACGGGCGCCGAGATCTTCGAGCTGAACTTCGTGCTGGTCGAGACCGCGCTGCTGCTGGCTTCGAGCTTCACCTACGGCCTGGCGATGCTGGGCATGAACCGCGGAGACAGCTCCGCGGTGATCAAGTGGCTGATGATCACCTTCGCCTGTGGCGCAGGCTTCATCGCGATGGAAATCTATGAGTTCTACCACCTGATCGTGAACGGCCAGGGTCCGGACAAGTCCGCGTTCCTGTCTGCCTTCTTCACCCTGGTCGGCACCCACGGTCTGCACGTGACCGCCGGTCTGATCTGGATGGCGCTGCTGATCTTCCAGGTCAAGAAGAAAGGTCTGACGGAAGTGCATCGCGGTCGTCTGATGATGCTCAGCCTGTTCTGGCACTTCCTGGACGTCATCTGGATCTGCGTCTTCACCGTCGTCTATCTCACAGGAGTGATGCTATGAGCCATTCCAACAACGACCACAACGACAATCACGGCAGCGTCAAGCAGTACGTGACCGGTCTGATTCTCTCCATCATCCTGACCATCATCCCGTTCGGGATGGTGATGATGATGGACGATCCGGGTGTCGGCGTGATCTGGGCCATCTACGGCTTCGCCATCGCTCAGGTCTTCGTGCAGCTGTACTTCTTCCTGCACCTGGACGGCTCCAAGGAGCAGAGCTGGAATGTCATGGCCATGCTGTTCACCGTGGTGATCGTGGCAATCGTCGTTGGTGGTTCCATATGGATCATGATCGAGCTGAATCAGAACATGATGCCCATCTGATAGCGTGAGCCTGATGATCAAGGACTACCTGCGTACCACCAAGCCGGGCATTATCTTCGGCAACCTGATCACCGTCAGCGGCGGCTTCTTTCTCGCTTCCGGTGGTGAGGTGGATTGGGCGCTGTTCATCGCCACCCTGGTCGGGGTGGCGTTGATCGTGGCCTCAGGCTGTGTGTTCAACAACTGCATCGATCGCGATATCGACCGCCACATGGCGCGTACCCAGGGCCGTGCTCTGGTGCAGGGCGACATCTCGCTGAAGGGGGCCTTCGTCTTCGGCAGCGTGCTGGGCCTTGCAGGCTTCTGGCTTCTGGCCGCGATGACCAATCTCATGGCGATGATCGCCGTGGGACTGGGCTTCGTGATCTACGTCGGGGCCTACAGCATGTGGCTCAAGCGTGGCTCGGTGTATGGCACCCTCATCGGCTCACTGTCCGGCGCTGCGCCGCCAGTGGTCGGCTACCTGGCCGTCACCGGTCAGGCGGACATGGGGGCGCTGCTGCTGTTGATCATCTTCAGCATGTGGCAGATGCCGCATTCCTATGCGATTGCCATGTTTCGTGTCGATGACTATCGGGCCGCCAATATTCCGGTACTCCCGGTAGCGCGAGGCATGGAGCATGCCAAGCGTGTAGTGACGGGGTACATTGCCGGCTTCATCCCGGTGTCGCTGTTGCTGACACTGTGGGGATATACCGGCATCTGGTATCTGGTAGTCGCGACCGTCACGGGTGGCTGGTGGCTGTATCTGGCCGCCTGGCGCCTCAAGGATCAGCCTGATGCCTCCTGGGCACGCAAGCTGTTCGGCTTCTCCATCATCATCGTCATGGCGCTCAGCCTGATGATGAGCCTGGACACGCAGCTGTAATCCAGCCGTAGTACCTCTCGGGTGACCCGCCTTCGGCGTGTTGCCCGGGTGAAAGCCAAAAAAACCCGCCACCGGCTTGCCGGTGGCGGGTTTTTTCTTGCCTGTCTTCCAGAGACTCAGGTTTCGAGGACTCAAGCCCTCAGGCCAGCTGCAGATGCGGCTCCTGCTGTTCCTTGAGCGCTTCCTGCATGCGCTCGGCATACCAGTCGACGAAGTCGACGACACCGAACTCGAAGGTCGCCGAATAGGGGCCGGGCTGATAGGCGCTGGAGTTGACGCCGCGCTGGTTCTCTTCCACCAACTGACGGTCCTGATCATTGGTGGCGTCCCACACCTTGCGCAGCTTCGCCAGGTCGTAGTCGACACCTTCCACCGCGTCCTTGTGCACCAACCATTTGGTGGTCACGCGGGTCTTGAGGGGGCCGATCGGGTCGACCTGGAAGACCACGGCGTGATCGCCCATGAAGTGGTTCCAGGAATTGGGCAGGTTGAGGATGCGCAGCGAGCCCATGTCGGGGCTTTGCAGGCGTCCCAACAGCTTCTTGCACGCCGGGGTGCCGTCCGTGGTCATCGAAACGGTGCCTTCCAGCAGCGGCGTGCGCGTCATGCGATTGCGGCGACCGAAGCGCACCAGTTGATAGGGCACCTTCTCGGCATCCCAGTCGGCCTGTTTCTTCGCGACCAGCGCCTTGTAGGCCTCGGTGGCACGCGGGTCATCGGTGTCATCGAATTCCTGCAGGGTGTTGAGCAGCTCCGGGTGGGAGCCATCGCAGTGATAGCACTCGCGATTGTTCTCGATCACCAGCTTCCAGTTGCCTTCCTCGATGATGGAGGAGCTGGCCGCGACTTTGACGTTCTCCATGTCGTAGGGCTTGAGGTAGAACTCCAGCGTCTTGAAGAACGGCTCGCAGTTCTCGGGCTGCTCGGCGAGGTTGATGAACAGCATGCCGCCGGCTGAGCGCACGTGGACGGGATGCAGGCCGTATTCACTGGTATCGAAGGTGGTGCCCATGTCAGAACCGGCGAACAGCAGGCGACCATCCAGCTCATAGGTCCACTTGTGATAGCCGCACACCAGCTTGGCGACCTTGCCGCGCTCGGTGCTGCACAGGCGAGACCCGCGATGGCGACAGACGTTATGGAAGGCATGGATGGCCCCGTTGTCACCGCGCACGATGATGATCGGGCTGTTGCCTACATCCATGGTCATGAAGTTGCCCTTGAGCGGGATCTCGCTGCTGAGGCCGGCAAACAGCCACTCGCGCTCGAAGATCTCCTTCATGTCGAGATCGAACAGGCGCTGATCATTGTAGAAGGGCTGGGGCAGGGTGTAGCCGGGACTGCGGGCCTCTAGAAGCCGCGCGGCGGCCTCGCGCACAGCCTGACGCTGCTGATCCTGAGCGTGTTCCAGTAAGTCGCTCATCGCGGTGTCCTCGCACGGTCGGTAGGCGCCGGGAGCAGGGTCGCCTTGGGTTGAGTGAGTGTGCTGATCATTGTTGTTGTGAAGCCGGGACAGAGGGAACGAGTGAACAGACCATTGCCGGGCAGCACCGCGGGGCGACATCGGAGCACCCATGAGGGAGTGCCGATGCATCGCGCGGTGCGTCGTCCCGTCCTGGTCGGTTCGGGTGTCGAGGGCGGCGCAGGCAGAGTGCCGCTCGCTCGACAGGATAGTCAGCGTGGAAGCTCAGGCAGCCCGCATGACGTCTGAGTGGCATTGCCACGCATGGATCGCAGTGTGGCTGAGGTCAAGTCGCGACTTATGTCTGATGGCGACGCTCAATGATGTATTTCCGACGCCGGTCGTCTGCGCAGGGGCTTTGAGGCACAGGCAGGCGTAGCGATGAGGCGGGGGCAGGGCGCTGCGGGGGCGGGATTGGAGTGATCGGGCATGTTTCTGTCGTGCACGGATAAATGCTTGCCGGGCGCTGACTCGACAATCCTGAGCATGTCCCACCGTTGGCCGCGCACGCAGCGCAGGGTGGCCTGACACTGTCTCTTCACGAACATGTCTCCAAGAACAACATGCCCAGCGAGGCCTTCATGAGCACCACTCTCAGCAACTTCAATCCGGTTACGACGCAGACCTGGACCAACGGTCGACATAGCGTGCGCTGCGTGAAGGTCATTCAGGAAACCTGGGACGTTCGCACCTTCTGTTTCATGGCCGAACAGCCGGTGATGTTCTTCTTCAAGCCGGGGCAGTTCGTGACCCTGGAGCTCGAGATCGATGCCCAGCAGATCATGCGCTCCTACACCATCTCCAGTTCACCGTCGGTGCCCTACAGCTTCTCGATCACCGTCAAGCGCGTGCCGGGCGGGCTGGTCTCCAACTGGCTGCACGACAACCTCAATGAAGGCGACGTGCTGGCGGTGCACGGCCCGGTCGGCAACTTCAACTGCATCGACTACCCGGCGGAGCGCATTCTGATGCTGTCCGGTGGCGTGGGCATCACGCCCTTGATGTCGATGGCGCGCTGGTACTTCGATACCAATGCCAACGTGGACATCTCCTTCGTGCACAGTGCGCGCAGCCCGCGCGACATCATCTTCTGGCGTCAGCTCGAGTTCATGGATTCCCGCGTGCCGGAGTTCAACATGCACGTCATCTGCGAGCGCTTCGAGACCGGCCAGACCTGGTCCGGCTATCGCGGCTATCTCACCGACGCGATGCTCGAGATGATCGCGCCGGACTTCATGGAGCGCGAGATCTTCTGCTGTGGCCCCACGCCCTACATGAATGCGGTCAAGCATCTGCTGCGCAGCCACGGCTTCGACATGAGCCGCTATCACGAGGAATCCTTCGGTGCCACGCCGGTCGATGTCGAGGAAGAGGCCATCGAGCAGGCCGAACAGGCCGAGGTGCTGGCCGATGAGCTGGACCGCTCCGATCTCACGCGGGTCGAGTTCTCCGCCACCGGCAAGTCGGTGCAGATCGCCCCGGGCGAGACCGTCCACGCCGCTGCCGCCAAGCTCGGCCTGCATATTCCCAAGGCCTGCGGCATGGGCATCTGCGGCACCTGCCGGGTGCAGAAGGTCGCGGGCGAGGTCGAGATGGAACACAACGGCGGCATCACCGATGAAGACGCCGCCGAAGGCTTCATCCTGTCCTGCTGCAGCGTGCCCAATGGCGATGTGGTGATCGATTACTGATCCATAACCTGGCCTCCCGCCCTGCTGGCTTTCGCGAGCAATATTCACGGGCGGGCGCAGGCACTGGATAAATGCGCTGGCTAAATGAGAGGACATGTCGCATTCGCGCGGTTGGATGACGCAGCCAGTCAGCCGCGACTTCCCGGGTCCCATTAGCGTTAGGGGTACAAAAAGTACAACTAACTAATGGAGCAAGACATGACTCGGGACGTGAAGACCCCACTACGGCCATCGCTCAAGATGGCCTGCCTGCCTATCGTGGCCACCCTGGCCGTTCTTGCATTGCAACTGTTCGTGTTCGGCGAGTTCACTCCGCATGTACCGCTGGTATGCGGTGTCGCCATCACGGCGCTGGTCGGCTGGAAGCTGGGTTACGGCTGGTCGGCGATGGAAGAGGGCATGATGCGCATCGTGCGTGTCGGCCTGCCTTCCATCGCGATCCTGATTCTGGTCGGCATGACGGTCGGGGTATGGATCGCCTCCGGCAGCGTGCCGATGATCATCTACTACGGACTCAAGCTGGTCTCGCCGGAATACTTCCTGGCGGCGGCCATGCTGCTGTGCGCGGTGGTCTCGGTAGCGCTGGGTACTAGCTGGGGCACCGTGGGCACGGTGGGGCTTGCGCTGATGGGCATCGGGGCCGGCTTCGGCATTCCGCCGTGGTGGACCGCCGGTGCGGTGGTGTCCGGCGCCTTCTTCGGTGACAAGGTCTCGCCGCTGTCGGATACCACCAATCTGGCGCCGGCGGTGACGGGCGTGAATCTGTTCGCGCACATCCGCAACATGATGCCGACCACCATTCCCGCCATGCTGATCGCGCTGGTGATCTACCTGATCGCCGGCAACCTGCTCGCCGCCGGTCAGGTGCTGGATCTCGAGCGCATCACCGCCATCACCGAAGGGCTTTCCGGACACTTCACCTTCAATCTGTGGGTGCTGATGCCGCCGCTGCTGGTGATGATGCTGGCCGTTGCGCGCATGCCGGCACTCCCGGCGCTGTTCGTCGGGGTGCTGGCCGGGGCGGTCGTGGCATTCGGCGTACAGGGCGAGGCGGTCAAGGCGCTGTTCGGCTATATGCAGGGCGGCTACGCCTTGAGCACCGGCGTGAGCGAGATCGACAGCCTGCTCAATCGCGGCGGCATCATGTCGATGGCCTGGGTCATCCTGCTGGTGATGATCGCACTGGCCTTCGGGGGACTGCTGGAAATCATCGGCTGTCTGGAGGCGCTGTGTGCCGCAGTGCTGGTCAAGGTGCGCGGTATCTTCGGGCTGCAGGTCGCGGCCAGTTCCACGGCGGCGCTGACCAATGTCATCGCGGGCGACCCCTACCTCTCCATCGCCCTGCCGGGGCGCATGTATGCGCCGATCTATCGGGGTGAGGGATATTCGACGCTTAACCTGTCGCGCTCACTGGAAGAGGGCGGCACGCTGATCTCGCCGCTGATTCCCTGGAATGCCGGCGGTGCGGTGGTGGTCAGTTCACTGGGGCTGATGGCCGGTGGTGCGGGCATGGAGGGGCTGCTCTACATTCCGCTGGCCTTCGCCTGCTGGCTGTCACCGTTGCTGGGGCTGCTCTACACCCTGCTTGGACGCTTCATCATCAGGGCCGATGATGATGAGCGTGCCGAATGGCAAGTCAGGGGACATGCCGTGACAACGCTGGCCCAGCTGCGTCAACAGCAGGCCGAGGGCCTGGCGGGACTGCAAGCCGCCACGCCCGAGGTGCGCTGATAGTCTGCTCGGTATGAGTTCTCTACGACTTCATGCTCAGGTTCATGAGCAAGTCGACTCGCGCAGGAAGACGGCACAAACCATCTGGAGGTGCAGACGACTTCGGGGCTACCCTTCAGATGTTGCCACGTGAATGAGCGCATGCAGTGCAGGGGGCTCTGCGGGAAGTCCCGCCAGGCCATGCCAGGGTTCGCCCTGGTGCCATAAGCACAAGGCCCCGTTGGGCTGCATGCCCTCTTCAGCTGCGGGTCGAGAGCGGAGAGCGTTCACGTCAGGTCCACGACTGCCACTCCAGTCACGGGTTTGGTCAAAAGGGCAATGATGACACAGGGGAACGGTGCGCCACCTCCAGGCCGGGAGCGGGTGCCAGCAGGACTACAAGGCTGATCGTCGCAACAGGAAGCGCCGTGCTGCTCAATATCGGGATGGTGCAATACCGTCTTCTTCACGGCACGGCAGTTTCCGCAGGAAGGTGTCACACGACCACGCAAGCTCAGGCTCGCGTGGTTTTTTTGTGCCTGTCATTCACTGCAGGAAGGCTCGGGCGGCTTCCGTCGGCTCAGCCCAGTGTCGCCCCCATCGCCGCCAGCAGCATGGGCAGATAGAGGAAGGCGGCGAGCGTCGAGCAGAACACCAGCGTGGCCACGTACTCCGGCTCACGCCCGGCCTTCTGGGCGAACATGTAGTTGTAGACCGCCACCGGCATGGCCATCTGCATGGTCAACACATGCAGCGCCAGCGGGGGCAGGTCCAGCAGGGTGCCGATCCCCCAGGCACACAGGGCGGCAAAGGGAATGCGCAGGACACTGAAGCCCACGCCCGCCGCCAGATTCTTGACGCGAATGCTGGCCAGCGACACGCCCAGGGTGATCAGCATCAGCGGCACGGTGAAGCCGGAGATCAGCTCCAGGCTGTTGGCGACGAAGCGCGGCATGTGCACATCGCAGAGCAGCATGAGGGTGGCGACGATGCTGGCCCAGATGGTCGGCGAGCGCACCACGCTGCGCAGCGGGTTGCCGCTGGTGCTGGCAAGCCAGGCGCCGAGGGTGAACTGCAGCAGCGACATGGTGACCATGATGGTGATGGCGTAGGCGAAGCCGGCCTGACCGAAGGCGTAGAGCGAGACCGGCAGGCCCATGTTGCCGACGTTGGAGAACAGCAACGGCGCCACCGCGACCTTCCAGGGCTTGCCGATCAGGCGCGCGAAGGGCCAGCTCAGCGCCAGCAGCAGGGCCATCACGGACAGCGTCGCCAGGCCCGTGCGCAAAAAGCTCGAATTGTCGATCTCGGCGCTGCCCAGCGCATTGAGGATCAGCGCCGGCGTGCCGATGTAGAGCACCAGCCGGGTGACGAAGGCCATCGGGTAGTCGTTGCCCAGCCTGACCCAGAAGAAGCCGATGGCGGCGCCACACAGTACCGGTGCCATCACCGCCAGCAATTCCATCAGCATATTCTCAACTCCCTTCCTCAGGCGCGCGCTTGCATGGATCAGTCGTCATCCGGCGCCTGATCGCACGATATCGGTGTCTAGCATACCTGCCCGCAGGGGCTTCGGTGTAGCGCCAGTGGCGGGCAGCCACTATTCGCAGCAGCTCTGTGCGGGCCGTCGAGATGTCGCTTTTGCCTGCCGATGTCGCATTCGCGCTGCGGGGTGACGCTGACAAGCAGTTTGCCGCAGGGGGGCAGGGCTAGTATCGGGTCAAGACAGCCACTCAAGGCCTTGGCGCCGGCTGACTCGACAGGATTTGAGCGAACAGACGATCACTGATCACCCTTCATCGAACCACTCCAACAACAACGATCCGCTTACCGGAGGCGCGCAATGTCTCAGCAACATGGCTACACCCGTGATGACCGACTGGCCAGACTCGACCCTGCACTGGCCGAGGCCATCCTCGAAGAGACAGCGCGTCAGGAAGCGCATATCGAGCTGATCGCCTCCGAGAACTATGCAAGCCCGCTGGTGATGGAGGCTCAGGGCAGCCAGCTGACCAACAAGTACGCCGAAGGCTATCCGGGCAAGCGCTACTACGGCGGCTGCGAATTCGTCGACAAGGTCGAGACGCTGGCCATCGAGCGCGCCTGTGCGCTGTTCGGCTGTGACTACGCCAACGTGCAGCCGCACTCCGGCGCCCAGGCCAACGCGGCCGTGTTCATGGCACTCGTCTCGCCGGGTGACACCATCCTCGGCATGAGCCTGGCGCATGGCGGCCACCTGACCCACGGCGCGGCACCCAACTTCTCCGGCAAGCACTACAACGCCATCCAGTACGGCCTGACCGAAAGCGGCGAGCTGGACTACGAGGAGATGGAGCGTCTGGCGCGCGAGCACAAGCCGAAGATGATCATCGCCGGCTTCTCCGCCTACTCGCGGGTGGTCAACTGGCGTCGCTTCCGCGATATCGCCGACGAGATCGGCGCCTGGCTGATGGTCGATATGGCCCACGTGGCCGGTCTGGTCGCGGCGGGTCACTACCCGAGCCCGCTGCCCTATGCCCATGTCGTCACCACCACCACGCACAAGACGCTGCGCGGCCCGCGCGGTGGCCTGATTCTCTCCGCCACCGGCGATGAAGCGCTGCACAAGAAGCTCAATGGCGCCGTCTTCCCCGGCCAGCAGGGCGGTCCGCTGATGCACGTCATCGCCGCCAAGGCCGCGGCCTTCAAGGAAGCGATGAGCCAGGACTTCGTCAGCTATCAGGCCCGCGTGATCGCCAATGCTCGCGTGATGGCCGAGGTCTTCATGGCGCGCGGCTACGACGTGGTCTCCGGCGGTACCGATGACCACCTGTTCCTCGTCTCGCTGATCCGTCAGGGCGTGACCGGCAAGGACGCGGACGCCTCACTGGGCCGCGCCCACATCACCGTCAACAAGAACAGCGTGCCGAATGACCCGCAGAGCCCCTTCGTGACATCCGGGCTGCGCATCGGCACTCCGGCCGCCACCACGCGCGGCTTCGGCGAAGCGGAATGCGAGGCACTGGCCGGCTGGATCTGTGATCTGCTCGACGCGCTGTCCACCGGCGAGAGCGCCAAGGTGGAAGCCGAGGTGCGCGGCAAGGTCGAGGAAGTCTGTGCACGCTTCCCGGTCTATGCATCGAACAGCGTGACCGACCCCGCCGCGCTTGCCTGATCAAGGCGCTGGCGAGAGACAACGATAACAATGACACATGCCGCAAGCGCAGAGACATCACTCGGGTGACAACAACAGACATCACTCGGGCGAGAGCACCGGACAGCGCTTGCGGTGGCAAAGATGTGAGGAGGGTGGCAAATGCAGCGTTACTCGGGATTCGGGCTGGTCAAGCATGCGCTCAGCCACCATGAGAACTGGCAGAAGGTCTGGCGTAGCCCAGAACCCAAGAAGGAATACGACGTCGTCATCGTCGGTGGCGGCGGGCATGGTCTGGCCACGGCCTACTACCTGGCCAAGGAGCACGGCATCACCAATGTCGCGGTGATCGAGAAGGGCTGGTTGGGCGGCGGCAACACCGCGCGCAACACTACCCTGGTGCGCTCCAACTATCTGTGGGATGAGGCGGCGGCGCTCTACGAGCATTCCATGAAGCTGTGGGAAGGCCTGTCCCAGGATCTCAACTACAACGTGATGTTCTCCCAGCGTGGCGTGCTCAACCTGGGCCACACCCTGCAGGACATGCGTGACATCCAGCGCCGCGTGAATGCCAACCGTCTGCAGGGCATCGATGGCGAAGTGCTGGACGCCCAGCAGGTACAGGAACTGGTGCCGGCGATGGACTGCTCGAGCCGCGCACGTTACCCGATTCTCGGTGCCTCCTGGCAGCCGCGCGGTGGCGTGGCACGTCACGACGCCGTGGCCTGGGGCTTCGCGCGCGGTGCCGACAGCCTCGGCGTCGACCTGATCCAGCAGACCGAGGTCACCGGTTTCCGCAAGCAGGATGGCGCCATCGTCGGGGTGGAAACCTCACGCGGCTTCATCGGTGCCAAGCGTGTCGGCGTGGTCACCGCCGGCAACTCCGGCGTGATGGCCGAAAAGGCCGGCTTCCGCCTGCCGCTGGAATCCCACCCGCTGCAAGCGCTGGTCTCCGAGCCGCTCAAGCCGATTCTCGACACCGTGGTGATGTCCAACCACGTCCACGGCTATGTCAGCCAGTCGGACAAGGGCGACCTGGTCATCGGTGCCGGCATCGACGGCTACGTGGGCTACGGCCAGCGTGGCAGCTACCCGACCATCGAGCACACCCTGCAGGCCATCGTCGAGATGTTCCCGATCTTCTCGCGGGTGCGCATGAACCGTCAGTGGGGCGGCATCGTCGACACCTGCCCGGACGCCTGCCCGATCATTTCCAAGACGCCCGTGAAGGGGCTCTATTTCAACTGCGGTTGGGGTACCGGTGGCTTCAAGGCCACGCCGGGTTCCGGCAACGTCTTTGCCTGGACACTGGCCAAGGGGCGCACCCATCCGCTGGCAGAACCCTTCTCCTATGACCGTTTCAACACGGGCAAGCTGATCGACGAACACGGCGCCGCTGGCGTCGCGCACTGAACCTGCCGTCAGGAGACGACCGACCATGATGCATATCTTCTGTCCCTACTGCGGCGAGCTGCGCGAGGAAGAGGAATTCCACGTCAAGGGCCAGGCGCATATCGAGCGCCCGAAGGACCCCGAAGCCTGCTCCGATGCCGAGTGGGGGGATTATCTGTTCTTCCGCAACAACCCGCGTGGCGTCCATCACGAGCTGTGGATTCACGCCGTGGGCTGTCGCAAGTATTTCAACATCACCCGCCACACCGTGACCTACGAGATTCTCGAGACCTATCGCATGGGCGAGCAGCCCACCATCACCGGTGAGACGAAAGCCGATCCGACCACGCAAGCCAAGGGGGTGAGCGCATGAGCCAGCAAGACAACCAGACCGCCGCTGCCCCGCGCCGTCTCGCCTCGGGTGGACGCATCGACCGCGCCACGCCGCTGACCTTCACCTTCAATGGCAAGCGCTATCAGGGCCTGGCAGGCGATACCCTCGCCTCGGCACTGATGGCCAACGGCCTCGACGTGCTCAACGCCAGCTTCAAGTATGCGCGTCCGCGCGGCCTGGTCGCCGCCGGTGCCGAAGAGCCCAATGCCATCCTGCAGCTGGGCAGCACCGAAGCGGGCCAGGTGCCCAACGTGCGTGCCACCCAGCAGGCGCTTTACGACGGCCTGGAAGCCCACGCCGTCAGCGGCTGGGTCAAGGCCCAGAAGGACCTGATGAGCCGCTTCCTGCCGCAGGTCGGCAAGCTGGGCGGCAAGTTCATGCCGCCGGGCTTCTACTACAAGACCTTCATGGCGCCGGCCTCGCTGTGGATGACCTACGAGAAGTACATCCGCAAGGCCGCCGGTCTCGGGCGTTCTCCGCTCGAGGAGGACCCGGACATCTATGATCACCTGCATCAGCACACCGATGTGCTGGTGATCGGCTCCGGTCCGGCAGGCCTGATGGCGGCGCTGGTCGCGGCCCGCAGTGGCGCGCGCGTCATCCTGTGTGACGAGCAGGAAGAGCTGGGTGGCTCGCTGCTCTCCATGTCGGCGGACTGTCTCGATCAGACCCTGGATGGCCAGCCTGCCATCGAATGGCGTGACGCGGTGCTTGCGGAACTCGAAGCCTGCGAGGATGTGCAGCTGCTGCCGCGTACCACCGCCAATGGCTACCACGATCACAACTTCGTGACCCTGCACGAGCGCCGTACCGAGCATCAGGCCGACCTCGCGCCCTTGAATGCCCGCGGCGCCCAGCAGGCACGTTCACGTCTGCACCGCGTGCGTGCCCATCGCGTCATCATGGCCACCGGCGCCCATGAGCGGCCGCTGGTCTACAGCCACAACGATGTGCCGGGCAACCTGCTGGCCGGTGCCGTCACCACCTATCTGACCCGTTACGGCGTCGCCGCCGGTGACAAGCTGGTGCTGTCGGTCAACAACGACCACGCCTATCGCGCGGCGCTTGCCTGGGCGGCGGCCGGTCGTGAAGTGGTCGCGATCGCCGATGCGCGTCCGGCGCCATCCGGCGTGATGGTCGAGGCGGCGCGTGCCGCGGGCATCCGCATCATCGCCGGCGCCGCCGTGATCGAGGCCAAGGGCGAACGCCGCGTGACAGGCGCGCGCATCGCGGCCATCGATATCGATGCCTTCAGCGTGACGGGGGCAGTGGAAGAGCTCGCCTGCGACACCATCGCAAGCTCCGGCGGCTACAGCCCGGTGGTTCACCTGGCGGCGCACACCGGTGCGCGTCCGGTATGGAGTGACGAGATCCACGGCTTCCTGCCCGCGCTGGGCGCACCGATGCTCAAGGGCTTCGATGCCTGCGGCGCCGCCAATGGCAGCTTCGCGCTGGAAGATGTGCTGGTCGCGGCCTACGCCAGCGGTGTCGCCGCGGTGGAAGCCTGTGAGTTCGAGACCGCCCAGGCCGAGGTGCCTGCGGTCTCCGAACTTGCAGAAACGCCGATGCTGCCGCTCTATCAGGTGCCGCATGACAAGCCCACCGCTCGCGCGCCCAAGCAGTTCGTCGATCTACAGAACGACGTCACCGCCGCCGGTATCGAGCTCGCCACCCGCGAAGGCTTCGAGTCCATCGAGCACGTCAAGCGCTACACCGCGATGGGCTTCGGCACCGACCAGGGCAAGCTGGGCAACATCAACGGCATGGCGGTCGCCGCGCGCTGTCTGGGGCAGACCATCCCCGACACCGGCACCACCGTGTTCCGTCCCAACTACACGCCGGTGACCTTCGGCGCCATCGTCGGCCGTCACTGCGGCGAGCTGTTCGACCCGATCCGCTACACCGCGATGCACGAATGGCACGTAGCGCAGGGCGCCAGGTTCGAGGATGTCGGCCAGTGGAAGCGTCCCTGGTACTACCCGCAGGGCAGTGAGGACATGCATGCCGCGGTCGAGCGTGAGTGTCTGGCGGTGCGCGAGAAGGTCGGCGTGCTGGATGCCTCGACCCTGGGCAAGATCGACATCACTGGTCGCGATGCGCGCGAATTCCTCAACCGCATCTACACCAACGCCTGGGCCAAGCTGGGCGTCGGCAAGGCGCGCTACGGCCTGATGTGTCACGACGACGGCATGGTGATGGACGACGGTGTCACCACCTGTCTGGCCGAAGACCACTTCCTGATGACCACCACCACCGGTGGCGCGGCCTCGATCCTGGAATGGCTGGAGCTGTGGCACCAGACCGAATGGCCGGAACTGGACGTGCAGATGACCAGCGTCACCGATCACTGGGCGACCCTGACCGTCACCGGCCCCGAGGCGCGTGCGCTGGTCGGCGAGCTGACCGACATCGACCTTGATCGCGACAGCTTCAAGTTCATGGAAGTGCGTGAAGGACTGATTGCCGACATTCCCGGGCGCATCTTCCGCATCTCCTTCACCGGCGAGCTGTCCTACGAGCTCAACGTGCCGGCCAACTACGGGCTGCATGTCTGGAAGCGCCTGTTCGAGTGCGGCAAGAAGTACGGCCTCACGCCCTACGGCACCGAGACCATGCACGTGCTGCGCGCCGAGAAGGGCTTCATCATCGTCGGTCAGGACACCGATGGCTCGATCACCCCGGAAGATCTCGGCATGCAGTGGTGTGTCGGCTACAACAAGCCGTATTCCTGGATCGGCAAGCGTGCGCTGTCGCGTCCGGATACCCGCCGCGACGACCGCAAGCAGATGGTCGGCCTGATTCCGACGCGCAAGAAGGCCGGCGATGAGCGCATCGTGCTGCCGGAAGGCTCGCAGATCGTCTTCGACCCCGAGCACGCCATCCCGATGCCGATGGTCGGCCACGTGACCTCCAGCTACTACAGCCCGACGCTGGGACATGGCTTCGCGCTGGCGGTGGTCAAGGGCGGTGCCAAGCGCATCGGCGAGACGGTGTTCCTGCCGCAGGCCGATGGCACGACGCTGGAAGCCGAAATCACCTCACCGGTGTTCTACGACAAGAAAGGGGAGCGCCAGCATGTCTGATGCCACCACACTCGACCCGCAAGCGGGTGCCGCCGTCGATGCGCAGCCGCAGGACATGACAAGTTCTCAGACGTCGGTGATCGACCAGCGCCCGACGCCCGAGGTCCACGCTCAGTGTGCCCGCTCGCCGCTGGCGCATCTGTTCACGGCCCGCGATGCCGGCGATGCCGGCGTCGTGCTGCAGGAGAAGGCGTTTCTCGGTCACCTGACGCTGCGCGGTGACCCCGCGCAGCCGGGCTTCGCCGAGGGTGTCGAGGCGGCGCTGGGTCTGGCGCTGCCGTTGACGCCGGCGACCCTCCACCACAATGAGGGCGGTCGCTCGATCCAGTGGCTGTCACCGGATGAGTGGCTGATCCTGGTGCCCGGCGAGGAAGCCTTCACTGTCGAGAAGGCGCTGCACGAGGCATTGGCCGGCCGCTATCAGGTGGTCAACGTCAGCGGTGGCCAGACCGTCATCTCGCTGAGTGGCGACCAGGCGCGTCAGGTGCTGATGAAGTCGACGCCCACCGATGTGCACCCGCGTGCCTTCCCGGTCGGACGTGGCGTGCCGGCGGTGTTCGCCAAGGCGACACTGGTGCTGCGCCGCGTCAGCGAGAGCGAATTCGAGCTGGTGGTGCGCAGAAGCTTCGCCGATTACCTCGGCCGCTGGCTGCTGGATGCCAGCGAGGAATTCGGGGTCTGCATCAAGGGCTGATTCTGCGTCTGCAGAGAGGTTCGCAGGCGCGCGCAATGATCTGAATCAACTGCCAGGGGCCTTGCCCGGGCCAGGAGGCGGGCTTCAGAAATACTGAAGCCCGCCTCAATAATATTGGTTTGTCGCGCAGGGCCTCGGATGCAACCCTGACGTTGCTGCTTCCAACAATAGATAATCCTTACATGACAGGCACCTACGTATGCGTGATACTTGGATTCTGACCGCCCAATGTCCCAGCCGCATCGGCACGGTGGACGTCGTGACACGCTACCTGCGCGAGCAGGGCTGCTATATCACCGAGCTCAATTCCTTCGATGACCGCCTGTCGGGGCGCTTCTTCATCCGGGCCGAATTTCGTCCGCAGACCGAGACTGGTGCCCTCGATGACGGCTTCGATGCCGCGAGTTTCGAGCAGGGCCTGGGCACGCGTGCCGCCGACTTCGAGATGGACGTCAGCCTGAGTGCGCCGGATGAGCGCATGAAGGTGGTCATCATGGTCTCGCGCTCGGACCACTGCCTGAACGACCTGCTCTACCGGCATCGCATCGGCCAGCTACCGATGGACATCACCGCCGTCATCTCCAACCATCCGGACATGGCACCGCTGGCCGAGTGGCATGGCCTGCCGTATCACCACCTGCCGATCACCGCCGAGACCAAGGCCGAGCAGGAAGCCCAGGTATGGCAGATCGTGCAGGACACCGGGGCTGAGCTGGTGATTCTGGCGCGCTACATGCAGGTGCTGTCGAGCGACATGTGCGAGAAGCTCTCGGGGCGGGCGATCAACATCCACCACTCGCTGCTGCCGGGCTTCAAGGGTGCGCGCCCCTATCACCAGGCCTACGAGAAGGGCGTCAAGCTGGTCGGTGCCACCGCGCACTACATCAATGATGATCTCGATGAAGGGCCGATCATCACCCAGGGCGTCGAGACGGTGGATCACGCCCACTATCCCGAAGACCTGATCGCCAAGGGCCGTGATATCGAGTGCCTGACCCTGTCGCGCGGCGTGCGTTATCACCTCGAGCGTCGTGTCTTCCTGCATGACAAGCGCACGGTGGTGTTCGGCAACTGAGCCCGGGCTGTGTCCGCCAGTTCACGCAGTTCACGCAGTACATAAGCTCCACAACGTCCATAAACGACGAAGCCCGCGACCTTTCGGTGGCGGGCTTCGTCGTTTATGCAGGTGCGTATGCGTGTCAGCTTCTGCGCAGGCTCCACAGGAAGTAGCTGCCACCGATCAGCGAGGCCATCAGGCCGGCGGGAATCTCGTAGGGCGACAGCAGTTGGCGGCCCAGCCAGTCGGCCAGCACCATCAACAGCGCACCGCACAGCACCGCGCCGAGCATGTGCTCGCGGGCGCGGCTCAGCCCCAGCAGGCGCGCGAGATGCGGGGCCAGCAGACCGACGAAGGACAGCGGACCGACGATCAGGGTCGCCAGCGCGGTCAGCACCGCCACCGCGCCCAGCAGCACCAGGCGGGCGCGGGTCACGCCGATGCCCAACGCACTGGCGCTCGCCATGCCCAGTGGCAGGATATCCAGCCAGCGCGCCAGCGGACGCACCAGCAGGACCGCGATGATCGCCAGCGCGAGCACCCCGACCGCCGCGGAGAGGCCCACGTAATAGGTGGAGCCGGACAGCCAGGCCAGAATCTGCTGACCGCGCGGATCACCATCGGCGAGGATGATGCCGCGCACCGCATCGTAGAGCGCCGTGATCGCCACCCCGCACAGCAGCACGCGTTCGGGAATGAAGCCACTGCGATGATTGAGCACCACCAGCAGCGCCAGACAGGCCAGCGCCCCGCAGATGCCTGCGCCCAGCAGGGGCAGCTGCCCCGGTGACGGGACCAGCAGCAGCGTCAGCATCAGGGCGATGGCGGTGCCGCCGCTGATGCCGAGAATCTCGGGGCTGGCCATCGGGTTGCTGGTCAGACGCTGCAACAGGGTGCCGGCCAGGGCCAGCAGTACGCCGGCGCCTGCCGCCGCCAGTACCCGTGGCAGGCGGAAGTCCAGCACGCTGGTCTGGCCGGCCATCAGCTGTTGGAGCATGTCACTGCCCAGGGTCCAGCCATCGGCGCCATTGCCGACCAGCAGGGCCAGCATCAGGGCCACGCAGACCCCGGCCAGCAGCCAGCCGAGCAGGCGGTCGGGGCGGGGATGACGATGCGTCAGTGACATGCCGTGATGACTGGCGGGGCCAGCCCCCTGCGCCATCTTGAGGCGCGGAATCAGCCACAGCAGCAGCGGCGCGCCGAGGGCCGCCGTCATCGCGCCGGTCGGAATCAGGTTGGGCAGCAGGCCATCGAGACAGGCGACCACCTGGTCCGTCACCGCCAGCAGCAGCGCCCCGAACAATGGTGCCCACAGCAGGCGCTGGCCCAGGCGGCGCGCGCCCATCAGACGCACGCAGGCCGGCGCGGCCAGGCCGATGAAGCCGATGATGCCCAGCACGCTGACCACGCAGGCGCTGAGAAATACCGCCAGTCCCAGACTCATCAGGCGCAGCTTGCGCAGTGAGACGCCCAGGCTTCTGGCGTTGGCCTCGTCGAGGTCCAGCACCGCCAGCGGACGCATCAGCACCAGTGCCAGCAACATGCCCGGCAGCAGGCGGGTGAGCAGCGTGATCACCCCATCCCAGCTGTTCTGGGCCAGCGAACCTGCGCCCCATACCAGGGTGCCGTGCAGGGCCTCCTGATTGAACAGCAACAGCACCATGCCCAGCGCGCCGATGTAGAGATTGACCACCAGCCCCGCCAGCACCACCACGGTCGGCGACATGCCACGCGCCCAGGCCAGCGCGAACACCAGCCCCATGGCGGCCAGGCCACCGGCCAGCGCGACCCATTCACGTCCCAGCTGGAAGCCGTCTTCCCCAAGACCCGTGCCGGCCATCAGCGCCGGGGCGAACAGCGTCGCCAGCATCATCGCCAGACTCGCGCCACTGGCGACGCCGAGAGTGGTGGGCGCGGCCAGCGGGTTGCGCAGCACCTGCTGCATCAGCACGCCCGCCATGCCCAGCGCGCCACCGGCCAGCAGCGCGCAGACCAGACGCGGCCACCAGCTGACATGCGCCACCAGCTGCGCGGAGAGCAGCGCGCTGTCTGCCTGGCCGAGACTGGCCGCAGCGCTGAAGTCGGGCGATGCCCACAGTGCGGTCAGGCCCTGCATCAGGCTCAGGCCTTCACGGTTGAGCGCGAGGCTGCCCATCACCACAAGGGCCAGGGCCAACAGGCTGCAGGCCCGGCCCGGCGTGAGGTGCAGTGGGCGACGGTTTGATGCGGGGCGGGTGCTCATGGCCTGCTCAGTGGTTGCCATCGGTGGTCTCCCCCTCAAGTGTCGCCTCATCATCAATCAGATGGCTGGCAAGCAGTGCGGCGAAACGATTGGCCGAGGGCAGGGCGCCGAAGCTCCAGACCGGCGGCAGGAACAGCGGCGCCGAGGCCTGACTGTTCTCGCGCACGCCCGGCATGGCCTGCCACAGACCGTTATGCGCCAGTGCCTGGTGTCCGCCGGGCGGCAGCGGCTCCACCACCACCATGCGGCCCTTCAGCGTCACCAGCTTCTCGAGACTGACGGTGGCGAAGCCCCAGGCGTTGGTGTCCCCTTGCCAGGCGTTGTCGATGCCCATGCGCTCGATCACGGCCTGGAACAGGCTGTTGTGGCCGAAGATGCGCACATGGCGATCATCCATGAATTGCACCATCAACAGCGGCAGGGGCGATTGACCCTTGCGTGCCGCCTGCTGGCGCAGCGCGGCGTTGTAACCGGCGAGGCGAGCGGTGCTCAGGCGAATCAGCTGTTCAGCCTGGGGCTCGCGCTGCGTCAGCTTGCCCAGCTGGCGGGTCGCCTTGACCAGTGTCTGCCAGGTGTCGGCGTCCGGGGTATAGATGGCGATGCTGGTGACCGGCGCGATGGCCGACAGGCGCGGCGCGAGGCTGGACAGCATCGGGCTGATCAGGATATCGGCGGGGGCGAGAGCGGCCAGCTGCTCCAGGTTCGGCTGGGTGCGCAGGCCGAGATCCCGCGTGCCCTGCGGCAGCGCCGGTTGATCCACCCAGCTTGCGTAGGTCGCGACCTGACCCACGCCCATGGCGCGTACCCCGATTCCGGTCAGGGTCTCGGCCAGGGTCCAGTCCAGTGCCACGATGGGGCGATCGATGAAGCCGGCCGGTGGCCGGACTGTCTCGGTCATCGCTGTCTGTTTCATCGCAGCCATGGCCGCCGCTGCCTCGTCTGCCACTGCCTCATCCGTCGTGGCAGCGCTGGCGGGACCCATCGCCAGCAGGCTCAGACTGATCAGTGCCAACAGCCACTTCATAGCGGCACCGCGATCTGATGCTGGCTCTGTGGCGGGGTGATCACCTGCATCTCGACGCCGTAGATATCCTTGAGCGTGGCGGGGTTCATCATCTCGTCGGGCGCGCCTTCGGCCAGCACCTGGCCGCCGTGCAGCGCCACCAGGCGATCGCAGTAACGCGCGGCCAGATTGATGTCGTGCAGCACGATGATGATGCCAAGCCCCAGGGTGTGGCTCAGGTGCGAGACCAGTTCCATCACCTCGATCTGGTGGGCGATATCCAGCGCCGCCAGCGGTTCATCCAGCAGCAGGTAACGACTGCCCTGGGCCAGCAGCATGGCCAGCCACACGCGCTGACGTTCGCCACCGGAGAGGGTATCGACCTGCTGTTCGGCGAAGGCTTCGGTGTGGGTCAGCGCGATGGCGCGCTCGATGGCTTCTTCATCCTTGGGGCCGGGACGGCCGAGCAGGCCGTGCCACGGATAACGGCCGAAGGCGACCAGCTCGCGGCCGGTTAGCGCTTCAGCCGCCGGCAGATGCTGAGGCAGGTAGGCCACCGCCCGCGCGAATTCCCGACTGCCGAACTGCGAGAGCGGGCGATCATCCAGCGCCAGCTTGCCACTGGTCGGCGTGTTCTGACGCGCCAGCAGCTTGAGCAGTGTCGACTTGCCGGAGCCATTGTGGCCGATCAGGCCATGCACCTGGCCGGGAGCGAAATCGAGAGACTGCGTCTTGAGCAGGCAGCGCTCGCCGAGGTCAAAGCGCAGGTGGTCGAGAGTGAACATGAAAGCATCGTCATCCGTGGTCAGGGCGTCAGGCTAGGGGCGATTCATTCTGGGCGACATGACGCGGAGACGTTCGCCCATCCGTGCTCCGCGGGGCCATCAGTGCTGATCGCCTCTTGCTGTCGGGCTGTCATCACGCCGGCTTCGTCGTCGCGCCTTGCCGGGCGCGGTTGACGTGCGCTGCGCGGCTGGCGGCGAGTTCGTGGTGTCCTGTTGGCTGGCGGCGCAGTCGCGGCTGACTTCATTGCGATAACAGCCCGCCGCGGCCAGCCGCATCTCGCAGTGCTGCTGCGCCTGGGTGACGTAGCGGCCTGCCATGCGCTCGGACACGCCGAGTCGCTCGCCGATCTCGTGCTTGGTCAGGCCCTCGAGGCGATACCAGGTCAGGGCGAGGCGAAAGTGGCCCGCCAGCTCGGAGAGTGCTGCATCGACGACCTGCAGCTTCTGGCGGCGCGCCAGGCTCCTCTCCGGGTCCAGATGGGCGGCCGCCACGCGCTCATCGCCCTCGGACACCGATTCGAATTCCGGTGCGCGGGACTGGTGGCGGTGATGATCGATGATCAGATTGCGTGCGATGCGAAACAGCCAGGCGCGCGGGTTTGCGGGCCAGTCTCCGGTCAGGCGCAGACGCAGATAGACCTCATGACTGATGTCTTCCGCCAGCTCATGCGAGCCCAGCTGGCGCACCAGAAAGCCGGTCAGTTCGTGACGATGCTCGGCAAACAGCTGGTCCAGCGAGTGACGGTATTGCTGTGCAGCACAAGCCTGCAGCTCAGCGGGCGTTTCAGCTTCTGGCCCGTGTGCGTCAGGCGTTCGCTCATCCGTGTCGCGATGAGGCCGAACTGGGGGCTTGGCGTGAGAGGACATCCACGGCTCGCAATGAGATCTGTCGTGATGGGAGGGTAATGGTATTGTTGTTACGAATCATTATCAATGATTGAGTGTCAGACACGCCAAGCACCGCCCCCGTGCATGACGAGGGCGGTCGCGGTGCTGCTTGGTCCTGGTTAGCTGGTCGTAGTTAGCTGGTCGTAGCTGACGGGTCGTAGCTGACGGGTCATGGCGATCACCAGGTCATCGCGACCTGGTGATCGCCAGGTGTGTCACTGCTCAGCGGCGGGCAAAGGCCGCGATGGGGTTATCCAGCTCGCCCTTGAGCTGCAGGGCGCCGGACGGATCGGTGAGATCGACCATCTGCTGGTTGTTGCGCAACTGCAGGCGGTTGAGGCACGACAGCGTGAAGCGCGGCGCGAACAGGTCATGGCGCGCGAACTTGTCGGCCATCTCCGGATGGGCATCCTGATAGTCATGGATGCAGGCCGCGACGCGCGACCAGAAGGCCTCCTCCGTCATCACCTGCTCGCGCACCAGCAGCGGTACCGCGAAGCGGAAGATGCAGTCGAAGACATCGGTGAGCAGCGACAGGATACGGATCGGTTCCGGCACCTCGACCACCAGACGCTCGACCCCTGCCGGCAGTTCGAGTGCACGGGTCTCCTCGGTGGCGAACAGCGCCGCTTCCTCGGCGATGTCCTTCATCAGCGCACCGCACGGCACGCCATCGCGCAGACGCATGATCAGGTTCTCGCCGTGCGGCATGAACACCAGGTCGTGCTTGAAATAGCAGTGCAGCAGCGGCGTCATGTAAGCCGTCAGCCACTTGTCGATCCACGCTTCGGCGCCGATGCCGGAACGCTCGATCAGCGCCGGCAGCAAGGCCTTCTCATCGTTGTCGACATGCAGCAGCGCGGCCATGGTCATCAGGCGCTCGCCCTCGTCCTTGACGTCTTCCGGGCTCTCGCGCCACAGGCTGGCCAGCATCTTGCGATAGCCGACGGCTGCCGGGTCCGCGTCTTCCAGCACATCATCGCGATAACCGATGGCGGCGACTTCACGCAGCAGGCGGAAGCCCCACTTCTCGAAGGACGGGTCCGAATCGATCAGGCCCTGCAGCCACTGATTGATGACCGGAGTGGCACGCATGTAATAGGGCGACAGGCCGCGCATGAAGCCCATGTTGAGGATCGACAGCGCCACCTTCACATAGCGGCGATTCGGCTGATTGCGGTTGTAGAGCGTGCGGATCGACTGCTGCGCCTGATAGCGGTCCTCCCCCAGCCCGAGACAGACGATGTGCTGGCTGGCGATCTCGGCGGCGAAGGTGATCGCCAGCTTGTGGCTCCACTGCCACGGGTGCACCGGCATCATCAGGTAGTCGGAGGGCGCAAGGCCCTTCTCGGTCAACTGCTGTTCCAGGCGGGCAAGCTCGGCTTCACCCAGCTCTTCCTCGAGCAGACGGCGCGGATCGAGACCATCCACGGCCGAGTAATGGGCGTTGTCGCGATGCACGGCGATCCACACCAGCGAGAACGGCTGGGCGGCTTCCGGCGCGTAGGCGCGATAGTCCAGTGCATCGAAGCCCATGCGGCCATTGTTGGCGACGAAGCACGGATGGCCTTCGCTCATCGCCGATTCCAGGGTCTGGAAGGAGGCACCTGCCAGCACGCGGGCGGACTGATTCTCGCGCACGGCGCGCTGCATCTTCCAGGCGCTGGAGGCGAGCGTGGCGCTGACCTCCTCGAGATAGACCGGCAGCAGGCGCGGCGGAATCTCCAGCACGTCATTGAGTTCCAGAATCAGCTCACGCGCGTCCAGCGGCAGGGCGTTGCCGTCGGCATCCAGACGCTGGATGGAGGCGGCATCGATCAGCCAGTGATCGAGCTGGAAACGGCGCGCCACGAAGCGATATTCCGCCGCGCGGCGGCTGACCGGCGGCGTGTCGCTGACCTGCGCTGCCAGCGGCAGGCGGAAATGATGCCAGTTGTCATGGCTCTGGCAGGCGGTGCGGGTGCCGCAGTCATCTGCGCATTGCGGGTGGATCAGACGCTCGTGGCTGAACTCGGCCAGCGCCTTGCGCACCAGCAGGCGATTGGCCTGCTGCCAGTCCGGCCCGGTGAGATGCTGGCTGGCCGCGGCCGGGTTGGCGGTCACGCCGCTGTCCAGACGCGGGCTGCGAGTGGCCAGGGCGGCGCGGAAGTCCTGCGGGGTGCAGAAGCACAGACGCGCCGGCTTGCCGTCGAGATCCAGCGGGCCATGATCGACGAAGCCCACCGCGGCATTCAGCGGATGAATGGCGCGATTGCGGCTGTCCGGCTCCACCACCACACGGGTCACGGGACGTACTGCATCTTTCCCTTCATCGGCATGCTCATCGCGGAACTGGCCGGCGAAGATCATCGCCATGATCGATTCGATCACCGCCCGCGAGAAGCCGCTGATGGGAGCCTGGTCCTCGCTGCGCGGCGCGACGAGGAAGTGCATGCCGAAGTCGCCGGGCTGCACACTGTAATGCTTGCCGAGCGGGTCGTGCGCCGGGTCATAGAGCTCGACCAGAAAGGCCGGCTGGTCGTTGTAGAAACCGACCCAGCCCTGGGCGTGCTGGCTGTCTTCCAGGCCCTGGTAGAAGTCGTACTTGGTGGTGATGAGGTCATCACTCATGCCCCAGAAGCTGGCGCGTTCGCCGCTGGTCCACTCATCCACCATCGCCATGTCGGCGGCAAGGTCGAGCGGGCGCAGCGCGAATTCGGCGCGCTCGCTGGTGCTGTCATCCTGTGGCTTGCGCAGGCGAGCCTGGGCTTGCTCCAGCTCCACCGCGCGGCGGGTGAAGCGCGTTCCCGGCGCCGGGCTGAGCAGATCGAGCGGTGCGGGCGCGGCGAGTGAGGTCGTCCCGAACAGCTGCTGTGACGGTGTCGCTGCACTGTGAGAACTTGCCGCGCTGCTGGACTGTTCGGCGCTTGCGGCGCTGGTGATGTCGACTGGCATGTTCATGCGGTGGTCTCCCGGTGTTGCGGTGCAGCGGTGTGGGTCGTGTCGGCCTGGGCGTCAGAGACGGTGCCGATAGAGGAGCTGTCGGTAGAGGCGGTGCCGGCGTGAATATCCGTCTCGCCGTAGGGAAGGTGTGCGGCGGGCAGCGGTGTGAAGCCATTGCCACAGCCCTTTTCAGAGCCGGGCGCGCCGAAGCTCTGGAAGGCGATGCGGCGCTCGATGGTATAGACCTCACGACCGGTGATGGCGCGCAGGATACAGCTGTTGCGATAGCAGGCCATGCCCAGGTCCGGCGCGGCCAGCGAGTGGGTATGCAGCTCGGCATTCTGGACGAAGATCTCGCCGGCGAACGGTGATTGATCGCCTTCGTTGCCGTCGGCATCCGCGGTGCTTTGCGTGTCGACGGCGTAGAAGCGACCGACGGCGTAGCGGCCTTCCTCGTCACGACGAATGCGTGACTCGATGCTGCGCAGGAAGGGCGGCGCCACGTAGTGATAGCCCGTGGCCAGCACCACGGCGCTGGTGTCATGACGCCAGGCCTGCTGCTGTTCGCGCTGATAGAGCCCCAGCGTGAAGTCGCCGTCGGTCTCTTGCTTGTTCAGCGAGGTCAGTTCGGTATTGGTCATCAGGGTGGTGGGCACCACGCCTTGCAGCTGCTTGGCGTAGAGGGTGTCGTAGATCTCGTCGATCAGCTCGAGATTGATGCCCTTGTAGAGGCCCTTCTGGGTCGCCAGCAGAGTGTTGCGCTGCTCACGCGGCAGGGCGTGGAAGTAATCGATGTAATCCGGTGAGGTCATCTCCAGCGTCAGCTTGCCGTATTCCAGCGGGAAGAAGCGCGGCGAACGCGTGATCCAGTTGAGCTGGTAGCTGTGCTGGTCGATCTCGCGCAGCAGGTCGAGATAGATCTCGGCGGCGCTCTGGCCGGAACCGATGATGGTGATGGCCGGCTGGGAGGTCAGCTCCTCCTTGCGCGCCAGATAGTGGGCGTTGTGGCACACGCGGCTGCCCGCGACCGGCACCACGTCACGCACGGCATCGGCGGCTTGCGGCAGGTAGGGCTGGGTGCCGGTGCCCAGCACCAGCTTGCGTGCGCGATAGGCGAAGGCTTCGCCGGTGCTGGGGCGAGTGCCGCGCACGACATAGATGTCGCCGACATGCTGGATGTCCTGGACGTCGTGATCGAAGCGCAGGCAGCTCAGCTCGCGCGCCGCCCACTGGCAGTACTGGTTGTACTCACGACGCAGCAGGAAGAAGTCTTCGCGGATGTAGAAGTTGTAGAGCTTGTCATGCAGCTTCAGATAGTTGAGGAAGCTGAAGTGGCTGGTCGGGTCGGCCAGCGAGACCATGTCCGCCATGAAGGGCGTCTGCATGCTGGCATCTTCCAGCAGCATGCCCGGGTGCCAGTCGAACGCGGCCTTGCGCTCGAGGAAGACGCCCTGGACGTCTTCCAGCGGCTCGCTCAGGCAGGCAAGGCTGAGGTTGAAGGGACCGATGCCGATGGCAACGAAATCCAGCACATCATCGCGCGCTTCCAGAGTGTCTGTGACGTGAGGGTTCGAGGTGTCATGCATGACGGCTTTCCTTGGCTTCAGTGGTGTGACTGCGACGGCTGGCGGCCGGAATGTCGGCCAGTGGTGCGCCATGGTTCGGTTGGGCGGTGGTGCTGACGGCCTGATGATGCGCCTTGACCAGCTCCTGGCCGTGCTGGTGGATCAACTCGACCACGGCGGCCAGGTCTTCCTGGCGCGTTTCCGGATTCAGGAGGGTGAACTTCAGGTACTGACGGCCCGAGACCTTGGTGGCGGCAACGATGGCTTCACCGCTGCGCGACAGGCGCTTGCGGATCTCGCGGTTCAAGGCGTCCCACTGCTCGGCGCTGAGGGTCTCTTCACTGGCGTCATGGAAGCGGAATACCAGGGTGCTGAGCTCCGGCGCCTGGACGACATCGATGTCCGGCGCCGCCTCGAGCAGCTGGTAGCCCTCGCGGGTGAGGTCGATCACGCAATCGAGCATGTCGCCGAGGGCATCGGCGCCCATCAGGCGCAGTGTCATCCACAGTTTCAGGGCGTCGAAACGGCGCGTGGTCTGCAGACTCTTGTTGACCTGATCCGGCGTGCCTTCGCGGGCCTGAAGCTCGGGGTTGAGGTAGTCGGCGTGATAGGTGACGTGGCGCAGCTGGGTGCGATCACGTACCACACAGGCACTGCAGCTGACCGGCTGGAAGAAGGTCTTGTGGTAATCGATGGTGACGGAGTCCGCCATCTCGGTGCCCTTGAGCCAGTGACCGTGACGACGCGAGGTGATCAGTCCGCCACCGTAGGCGCCATCGACATGGAACCAGATGCCGCGGGCATGACACTCACGGCCGATGGCCTGCAGCGGGTCGATGCTGCCGAAATCGGTGGTACCGGCAGTGGCGACGACGGCCATCGGGATCAGGCCTTCGGCGCGGGCGTTGTCGAGGGCGTCACGCAGGGCCTCGTGGTCCATGCGACGACGCTCATCCACGGCGACCGGGATGACGGCGTTGTGGCCGAGGCCGAGCAGGGCACAGGCCTTCTGCAGACTGAAATGGCTGATGCCGGAGGCGAAGACGCGCAGGCGTCCGGCTTCCGGCGGCAGGCCGTGGGTCTGGTTGCCGGGGTGGTTGGGCAGCTTCTCGCAGACCGCGTCACGGGCCAGCAGCAGTGCCATCAGATTGGATTGGGTGCCGCCGCTGGTGAAGATTCCATCGGCGGTCGGGCCCAGGCCCAGGCGCTCGGTGGTCCAGTCGATCAGGCGCTGCTCGATCAGGGTGCCGCCGGCGCTCTGGTCCCAGGTGTCGAGTGAGGAATTGATCGCGCCCAGCAGGCTCTCGGCCCATACACCGGGCAATACGACCGGGCAGTTGAGGTGCGCGATGTAGCGGGGATGATGGAAGTAGACGGCATCCTTGAGGTAGAGCGACTTGAGCTCCTCCAGACCGGCTTCGAGGTTCTCGAGGGGCGTCTCGAGATCGAGGTCGGCAAAGGCCGGACGCAGGGCCTCCGGGGTGATGCCACTGAACGGCTGCTGGACACTGTCGAGCTGTTCGGCCACCAGCTGGCTGATGCGGTCCATGCCTGTCTGCCAGGCATCCATGTTGGCAGGTGAGAACAAGGCGGCGCGCGGCGAGCTGGACAGTGAGCGCGCATAGGCGTCGGTCTGGGCGTCAGACGAGGAGGATCCTGCGGCAGCGCCGTAGGTGGCGGCGGAATCTTGAAGGCTGTGCATTACATAACCTTATGCGAATGTTCGCAGATAAAGACTTGGAAGAGACTCGCAGCCAGCTGGGACAGATGGCTCAGGTGCGAGGACCAGTCAGGACATTCATCAAGTGCCGCGTTTGCGGTCGTTGTTGTTGGTGAAGCTGTTGGTGAAGTTGTGGGTCAAGCCATTGGCAAAGCGGTCGGCGTGGTCAGTCACGTCTGCCGTGGGCATCGGCAGAGTGAGTCGTCACCGAGTGCCCCTGTATCGGGCAAATACGGTGGCCGGCATCCCCGGTGCCATGTGCTGGGCACGCCAGAGCTATCAGGCGATGAGTGGTTCAGGGCGATGGTGCCGGCGACATCCTTGCCGCCGGCGGGTCGTGCGGGTCGATTCAGAATCGACGGACTGCGGACGTGTCGGAATCAGAAATCATAAGTCAGGCTGGCCGTGATGCTGCGTTCTGCGCCGTAGTAGCAGAAATCAGTGCTGTTATAGCAGGAGGCTACGTATTCCTTGTCGAGTAGATTGTTGACGTTGAGGCGTGCGCTGACTCCCTGTGCGCCGAGTCTACTCAGGTCATAGCCAATGGTGGCATCTACCAGCGTGTAGTCTGGCACCTTGGCCGTATTGGCATCATCAGCGTAGATATCTGCGTAATAGCGCACGCCAAGGCCGGTGTCGAGACCTGCGAGAAGACCTTCCTTGAAGACATAGTTGCCCCATACGCTGGCCTGATGGCGTGGTATCTGGCTTGCTGTATTACCTTCTGTGCCATCGGCGGCTTCCACATAGGTGACATCGGTGTAGCTGTAGCCGGCCTGCAGAGAGAAGTTATCGGTCAATTGTGTATGTGCTTCGAGCTCTACGCCCTGAGACTGTATTTCACCAATAGGGCGATAGAAGCTCTCTTGAGGGCGCTTGGATGCTACGTTCTCTTGGTTGATACGGAACAGAGAGATGCTATAGCGATCGCGGGTGCCGTGGGGCTGGAATTTCAAGCCGGTTTCGATCTGCTTGCCTTCAGTGGGATCCAGCAGGTTGCCGTTCTCGTCGGCGTAGGAGTTTGGCGAGAATGAGGTCGAATAGCTGACATACGGAGCTATTCCATTATCAAAGGTATACATCAAGCCAGCACGGCCTGACATCTGGGTGTCATCCAGCTCGCTTTTGCTGTCAGTTGTGGTGTTGTTGTTCTCGATGTTGACCCAGTCCTGACGCAATCCGAGCGCCAGATTCCAGCGATCCATGCTCAGCTGGTCTTGTATATAGACGCCAGTCTGATCCAGTTCTCGCTTTTCGTCATAGGAGTAGGTAATCGTACGATTGGAGCTGTTGTTACCACTGGTGACGTCCAGGCTGTCGGCCGATCCCGAATCGTAGGTCGTATCGTTGCTGCGATCCTGGTAGTCGGCACCGATCAACAGAGTGTGGCCGATAGGTCCAGTTGAAAATTTGCTTTCCAGCTGATTGTCCACCGTCCATGCATGCAAGCTCTCGCGACCGCCTGTGTAATAGCGGTTGAGTTCTGTATCCGAGGCCCAGCCGTAGGCGTAGACCTGCTCGAGCTCTACATCGGAGCTAAGGTAGCGCAGCTTCTGGCGAGCTATCAGGTTGTCACTGAAGCGGTGTTCGAAGTCGTAGCCGAGCATGCGTTCGGTACGTTCGAAGGTGTCGTAATCGTCATCACCTTCATAGAAATTATTGCCGAGCTTGATGCCGTTACGGCTGTTCACTGTCCCTTCATAGGGTAGGCCGGAGTGATAGCCACCTTCGGGGTCTTTCTGCAAGTAAGCCATCAGCGTGACGGTCGTGCTATCCGTGACATCCATGGTGACCTGTGGCGAGAAGGCATAACGAGACTGCTCCGCAGGGCCGAATTGGGTGTCTTCGGCGCTGGCGAGACCCGTGAGGCGATAGGCGATGCGCTGTTCATCGTCTAGCGGGCCGGTCAGGTCAAAGGCTGCGCCGCGCTGATTGTTATTGCCGACGGTCAGGCGGATCTGCCCAGAATCCTGGAATTCTGGGCGTTTGGACTCCATGGCGACCAAGCCACCGGGAGAAGAGCGCCCGTAGAGTACGGAAGAGGGCCCTTTGACGATTTCGATACTGTCGAGGAAGTAGGGGTCGATGGTCATCGAGCTGTAGGAGCCCGAGTCACCCATCAACTTCAGGCCATCCAGGAAGGTATTGCTGACACTGCCATCGGAGAAGCCACGCAGCACGATGTAATCATATCGATTCGAGGCCCCTAACTGATTGGTATAAGCTCCGGGTGTGTAGTCCGCTGCGCGCTGCACTGTCTTGGAGCCACGCTTGTCCATATCTTCACGGGTGATGGTAGAGACGGACTGGGGGGTCTCGAGATAGCTGGTATCGGTCTTGGTAGCCGCTGTGGTGGTCACCGTCATGGTGTCGAGGGTCTCGTCCTGAGACTCACGGTGGTCGGCCGCCATGGCCTGACCGGCGAAGGGCAGGCCAAGGCCAATCGCCAGTGCCAGAGGGTGCCTGGGCAGGGTCATCAGCAGGGAGCGAGTGGCTTTATGTGCGGCGGAGTCTTTCATGAGCGCGGTGTTCCATCCGGAATGATTTATATAGGAATGATTCTTGTTCGTCGTTCTCTCCTGTGGGTAGACGTTCAGATGACCGCTTTCTGAACCATGAATGAGAATTATTTTTATCATTTTCTTATGTCGTGCTGTCATGAGGGCTGACCATCGCCGTCATGCGCGCTCTCGCTGGCCGGCGCAGGCCGTCATCCTCGGCTGCTACCGGCACAAAAAAACCGCCCCGTGGGGCGGTTCTGATGACGCGATGAATGTGCTCGCGACGGGATCGCGCTTGTCTGGCGGCGTCGCGCTGTGCTGAAGGTTACTGGTCGACCATCTCGCCCTGCAGCGTGACGGGAATGTCGCCTACCAGCTTGCCGTAGCCCAGCAGGTTGAGCAGGGTGCTGCCGACCTGATTCCTGGCGACTTCTGCACTGTCCAGTGAGATGGGGTCGGCGTTGATGAAGGTCAGGTGGGTGGCATCCTGCCGGGTGACCTCCAGCGGCAGGGTCTCGCGGTGGGTGCGGTTGCCATCGGTGGCCGAGAAGGGCACTTGCATGCGCGTCGTCTGACCGGGCTCCAGCGCCGCGATGGCCAGCGGATCAAGATTCAGGGTCAGCGTGGCCAGGCGCATCTGGCTGACGCCGGACAGCCACGGCGGCAGCTCGCCGACCTTGTCGAGCAGATCGGTCTGTCCGACGCTCAAGGGAATGCTCATCTTGCCGTCATCTCCCACGGTGCCGCTCAGGCCATTGAGATGATGCACGTGCTCCACATTGCCCTGGCTGCCCTGCGCGGTCAGCGTCGCGGTGGCGCCGCTGCTGTCGGGCACCAGCTGCCAGGCGGCCTGTGTCGGCAGACTCACACCGATGCCACTCATGGCGAAGGCCAGTGCCGCGGCCTTGATCGGGGCGCCGAAGCGGCTTTTGGCGGCTGTGGCGGTGAGGCGGCTGGCGGGTTTGCCGGTCGAGCGACGCGCAAGCGTGCGACTCAGGGCGCGGGTCCAGCGAGAGAAAGGCAATGACATGTCATGACTCCTGATGGCCAGGGGCTTGATCGGGCGAGGCCCGCCATGAGCGCCTGGAAAAGATTCGATGCTGCAGATGGGGCATTGGACAGGCGGCGGCTCCAAGGGTTCGCGACACTCGTCGCAGCCGCAGGCTGACGGGGATGACCCACGCACATCTCGCGTCGCAGCCGGGAGGGGAGAATCGCTATGTTGTTGAGTTTTCGGGCTTTCCCGAGGCTCATGCTTTCGCTATCATATGCGCGCTGCATGGGCCCATAGCTCAGTTGGTTAGAGCACTCGACTCATAATCGATTGGTCGCAGGTTCAAGTCCTGCTGGGCCCACCATGCATGCCTTCCAGTGGGGTTACATTCAGCTGATGCTCAAAAGCTCCAGTGCCCCGACAAGTCGCCAATGGCGGCTTTTTTTGTGCCTGTCACTTCGGCCTCTCCTGCTGTTCTTTCTTTCCCTTCTTTCCCCACCAGTGCATCAATGGCGTGATTTCTCGTGGTCCTGAACCACGAACGCCCCATGCCGTGGGGCATGAGGCGTTTTCCTCTGCATTAGCGCGGATCATCCGGTTCGGGTGATCTCTTGCAGGGTCGCTATCACTGAGTCTCTTCTTCCATTTCCTGCTCAGTGTCATTGGCGGCACCGCTGATGGCGTTGCCGGCGGTGGTCAGCGCATTGGCGGTCGCCTGACGAGTGTCCTGCCAGGCGCTGGCAGCGGTGTTCTTGGTTTCATCCCAGGCCGCTGCGGCGCTCTTGCGCGTGTCCTGCCACCAGTCAGTGGTGTAGTTCGGCTGCTGCTCGAACTCGCTCACATCCATGTCGAGGTGGATGCGGTATTCCAGGGCATCCAGATCATCGCCCTGTTCGGTCTCGAGGGTGAACTTGCCCGTTTCCACGACGTACTGGTTCTCGTCCAGCCCCATGGAGTCATCGCTTTCGACGACCAGAGCGGCGACCTGCATGTTGTCGTCGAGCAGGATGTCCTCGACTTCACCGATCACGTTGTTGTCATCGTTCTGCAGGTAGACATCGGCATCCATCAGCTCATCTGCGGAGTAGAGCCCCTGCGGACTGGCCATGGCCATGCTGGTAGTGGACAGCAGCGTGGTCGCGGTGATCGCACCCAGAATCTGTTTGCGGTTCATATTGCTCATGCCGTACTCCTTGAGTGTTGAATCGGTACTTCTGGTCCGGTCCCTCAAGCGCTTCCTTCTCGCTCGTGGCGCTAATGATTCGCCAGAACCATGACCCTACCTACTGAGATCCTGACGAGACCGACAAGTTTCAAGGGGGGTGAAAGAAAAACTTGTACGAGAATTCCTCTGTCTGTCACATGCAAGGTGTAGTGGAGCAATGTCGTCGTGCCAAGAGAGTGAGCTTTCTGGTGCTCCATACCTGTCGCGAACAGGCTGCCCGCAAGCGCTCTGTCAGCAGGGCCCTGACGAAGGGTTCGAGTAGAGGGGCGAGCAGAGAGGTGAGGTGCTGAAGGATCGCTTGGATGCCAAGGCCCGCGCCCTTCAAGGCAAGAAGTCGAGACAAGGCACGTGGATATGCCGCAATCAGTGCGCGTTCAAGGCTTTTTCTGCTCTCTGATTGGCTGCCTGGCGAGTGGAACAAGCTGTTTTTGCACGTCATAAGAGGCTTTTTTGTAGCGAAATGTTACACGGCTCTGGCGGGGCGCTCTCGTGCTACAGCGGGCGCATGGGGAGAGGTAAACGCTTGATCAGCGCACACGAAAAAGCCTGCCAATGCGTCTACATTAGCTATACAGATACGTTCTGATACGCGTTAAAACTTGTACAAGGTTTTGGAAGTGTCTAACTTTGCAACTGTCGAAGCACGGCGGGGCAGGCAGGAGATCACCCTGATACAACATTGATGGAGCCGCAGAGCCGCTTTTTCAATCCCTTGTCAGGTTGCCGCAAGTTTTCACATCGTCATGCCGCCCGCTCCACCGGCTTCGAGCACAAGGTTTTCATCATGGATCCAATGGAGGGCATCGAGATGAACACAGTACGCAAGGTTCCCATGGAGTGTTCACGCTGTGGCAGCAACCGGGTTCACCTCGAAGATTCCCCGGCAGATGATGACATCGTCAGTTGTGCAGAATGTGATGAGTTTCTGGGTGTCTGGTTCATGTTGCGTGATCGCCTTGAAGTCAGTGCCCGCAAGCGAGCTGCGATAGACCCGGCCCTGATGGCGCAGAAGGTGGTCCAGCAGCTGGACGCCTCGGCCTGAAGCAAGCGCTTGTAAGGTCCAGTGTTCGCCAGTGCGTGTGAGGGCGCACAAGAATTTTTACCTCAGTGCCAGTCGGATTCGCTGTTTCGCCCTGGTCGCGGGCTTGTTGCCCAAGGCAACGAAACTGAATATCTGGCACTGCAGGTGGAGTCGAGATTTCCGTGATACCGCTGACGACTGTTCAGCGTCCTGGTCGACCTGCGGCGAGCCGCGTTGCTTCCGCGATAGGTTCTGTTCTGCCTGAGAGTGTTTTCCCGGCCTTTGGCCGGGATTTTTTTGGCTTCAAGCCCATGAATGCCCGTCTGACGCCCGTCTGAAGAACGGTGCGGCGGATACCCCCTGATCTGGTATGCGTTTGATCTGCGTCATTCGCGAGGTGTTATCAGACTGTAAGATAGTGCTGTCAGACTCTTGCCGGTCGCGCTGCCATGAAGTGTGTTCCGCGCTCTGCGCGATACCTTCCGCAGCCGTGAGCGCAGAGACTGACCAGCGATAAAATTGTGGCATCTAACCGAAAGTGCAATGGAGTCTGTCGCTATCTGTCTCCATCATGCGCACGCAAACCGAGCCACGTCTTGATGTTTTCTGTACTGAGAATCTGGTCATGACATCGTCATCTTTTGCGTCGAAAAGGAGTTCGCGCATGTTTACCCCATCAGTCCCGACCCGTAATGGCCCTCAGTGTCCCGAATGCAACGAAGCGCTGGATTGGCCTGCCCGTGATCTGCCGGATGATCACATCCTCAAGTGCCCCAACGGCCATGCGTTGTGTTCGATGGGCGATTTTCGCCTGGCGGCACGAGAGATGGCGCTGCAGGAAGAGTTCCGCCTGACGCGTGATGGCGCCAGGTCACACGGCCAGCACCGTGTACCGGAGCGCCCCGTCGCGCGCATGTCCAACACCGCAAGCCACGGCACCAGCCATGAGTCGCTTGCCGGCAGCATCAGCGCCACCTGACATCTGTCTGTTCGCGCCTGCCCCTCAAGCCCCGGCCACCGTGCCGGGGCTTTGCGTCTGAGCGCAGTGCCGGGCAGTGCCTGGGCGAGGTATCTCGGTGAGGTAGCTCGAGCCGAAAGACGAGCGACTCCCCGCCAGCGGGGTTGCATGCCGTGTGAGTGGCCCCATGTCTTGGGGAGACGCCAATCGACCAGCCTCAAGGCGAGCGGCCCAGACACCGAACAGGAGAATGCTTCATGTCAGATCTTTCCGAGGAACTGCGTATTCCCAAGCCGTGCCCGGACTGTGGCAGCCAGCGAGTCCGCGTCTCGCAGGTCCACAATCCCGACGACAAGGTGTTCTGTGCATCCTGCGGTACCTACGTGTGCCTATATGCCGATGTGGCCAGGATGCGAGAGGAGGGCGCGAGCAGCGAAGCGGAAGAGCTGCTGGAGCAGGCCTCCAACAAGGGTATGAAGAAGTGACCTGATCTCTGGCCGAGACACCGACAAAAGAAAAGGCCCCCCACCGTGAGGTGAGGGGCCTTTTCTTTTGTCTAGCGCAGTTCATGTCAGACGTATTTCATGTCAGGCGCAGGCCCTATGCTTGCGGGCCCCCGCCTGGGTTCGCGTCTAGCTCTCGTCACCCTGGCTCGGGGTAGAGGCCTTGGCGATGGCGCCAGTGTTGTCGGCGGCTTCCAGCTTGGCCAGCATGTTCTCTGACTGACGCTTGAAGTTGGCGAGCGCCTTGCCGGACAGAGACTTGTTGTTCGGCAGCTGAACGCGCATGGCATCGACCTGGCGGTTGTTGACCATCACCTCATAGTGCAGGTGCGGGCCGGTGGAGCGGCCGGTGTTGCCTGACAGGGCGATCTTCTCACCCATGGTCACGCGCTCGCCTTTCTTGACCAGCGGGCGTGACAGGTGCAGATAACGGGTCTTGTAGCCGTTGTCCATGCGCAGCACCAGATAGCGACCGGCCAGCGGGTGGTTGCCGACCAGCTCGACGACGCCATCCGCGGTGGAAAGCACCGGCGTGCCGATGCGCACCGCGAAGTCAGTGCCCTTGTGCGGGCTGATGCGTCCGGTCACCGGATGGCGACGGCTGAGGTTGAACGGCGAGCTGATGCGCGCCTTGTGCGCCAGCGGATAGCGATTGAAGGCCGGGTCGAGGCCCTTGCCGTCGGGGGTGTAGTAGCGGCCATCGCTGCTGTTGCGCACCACGGTCAGTGACTTGCGAGAACCTTCATAGCGTGCGGCGAGGATGCGGGAATCCATGCTGGTGCCGTCGATCATGTCGGACTCGACCAGCACCTGGAACCTGTCACCCTTGCGCGTATCGCGACGGAAATCGATCTTCTTGCCCAGCACCTGGGTCAGCTGGCTGACTTCCGCGACGCCCAGGCCAGTGGCTTCCGCTGACAGGGAGAAGCTGCCACTGACCGTACCGGCGAACATGCGCTGAGTGGCCTGGGTCGCCTTCTCGATCTTGGCGACATTGAAGCTTTCACCGCCGGCCTCACGCTTGACCATGAAGCCGCGACGCGCATCCTTCATGATGCGCAACGCCAGCAGGTTACCGTCTTCATCCAGCTTGTAATCGAAGCTGTCGCCGATGCGCCAATGGGTCAGCACGCGCTTGTCAGGCAGCGCCTTGAGGATGCGCGTGGTCTCGCTGTAGCCAAGGCCCAGCGAGCGCTCCGCCATCACGGCGAAGGTATCGCCGGCCTGCACGGTATAGGTCTGCCACTCGGGCACATAGACTTCCTCGGCCGCCAGCTCGGTCTGCAGCGTCGGGCTTTCGCCGAGCTCGACCGGGTCGACGGAGAGGTCGTCATAGGAGGTGCCGCCGGCCTGTTCGTCGGTCGCGGTGCCGATGACGGCTTCTGCCGTCTTCACTGCCGCCGGCGCCAGTGCCACGATCGGGCCTGCCGTCTGGCTGTCGGGATGATAGTTGGCATCCGTCAGCAGCGTCGGCATGTCGAAATCGATGGCGACGATCTCGCTGGGCGTCAGCGCTGCCAGCGGAATGTCACCGGAGGTCGAGCTGGTCGCCGTCTGATTGGCGAGCTGCGCCGGGCTCAGGGGAGACTGAGTGTCATCGGCGGCAGCAATCGCCAGCGGCAGCTTGGCCGGGGTGCTGGAATTTGCACTGGCCAGGTCGATGGCGATGGACTGTGAGGCCGTAGAGACATCAGGAGCATCGAATGTTTCGAGAAGCTTGTGAGCACCCAGCACGGTAACCATGGTGGCAACAGGTAAAAGAAGATACTTGTGCGCGCGAGGGAGCGAATGAAGGATTCGCAGCATATGTGACCGATAAAGTTATGTGAAATGAAAAGATGGCAACAATGAGGCATTCGAACCTTAACCAAGGTTCCCATCGTTCGATAGGCTGGACGCATGTCCAGTATGAGTAATTCAACCCTGTTTAGATCATTGACGGCGCAATTGGCGGTACCGGCAACATGAGGTCTGGCGAAAATAGCGCCATTTTTGCTTAGGAAACGCTGTTCAGGCAGTAAATCCTGCTTGGTGTTAAATTTTGTAAAGTTACGCAAAATAGCGTATTTGGCCTCCTGCATTTCAGAGGATGCCGTCCTGATGTCCGAGGATTGCGACCAGATGTCGGGAGTCTGACAGCACAGAATGCTCTTTTGCTCCCGTCGGGTTGCAGTATCAGGTGTCTGGTTTTTTGCGTCTGGCATGTCAGGATTGCCCCGTGCATTCCCGTACGTTCTGCAAGAGGAATCCCGATGTCGTCACGCGTGACACTGGCTCAGTGGCAGATGCTGGCCGCCGTGGTGGACCATGGCAGCTTCGCGCGCGCGGCGGCCGCGATCCACAAGAGCCCATCGACCCTGAATCACGCCGTGCATCGCCTCGAGGCCTTGCTGGGCGTGCAGGTGCTGGAGTCGGTCGGGCGCAATGTCCGGCTGACCGAGGCGGGTGAATTGCTGCTGCGCCGGGCGCGTCAGCTGATCGAGAATGCGCGGGCACTCGAGGATGTGGCCGATGCGCTGTCGGCGGGCATGGAGAGCGAGATCGCCATCGCGGTGGATCAGCTGTTTCCGCCGGATGTGCTGGCACGGGCGCTGGAAGCCTTCTCGACGGCCTACCCTCAGGTGCGTGTCCAGCTGCACGAGACGACGCTGACCGGCGGGCGCGAGCTGTTCGAGGAGAAGGAAGCGGACCTGTTGATCAGCGGTCTGATGCTGGATGGCCATCTCGGCACCCCGTTGCTGCGTGAAACCTTCATCGCCGTGGCGGCGCCGGGGCACCCGCTGCATGCCCTCGGGCGGCCGCTGGATCTGCGTGACCTCGTGCAGCATCGCCAGCTGGTGGTGCGCGACAGCAGCCGTTCCAGCGGCATGGATGCCGGCTGGCTCAAGGCCGAGGCGCGCTGGACGGTGAGCCACCTGGCCACGTCAGTCGATCTTGCCGAACGCGGGCTGGGCTTCGCCTGGTTGCCCCGCACCCGTATGAGCGAGGCTCTGGCCCGGGGGCGGCTGCTGCCACTGCCGCTGGCCAATGGCGGCGAACGCGAAGTGTCGCTGATGCTCTATCTGCCGGACGATGATCGCGCGGGCCCTGCCGTCCGGGCGATGAAGGCGCAGCTGCACGCTGCCGTCGAGCAGGACGCCAGAGAGCGGCGTTCCTGAAAAGCGTGCAGAGCTTGAGAAAAGCACAGGGATCGCACAACGTGATCGTTCGAGAAACTCGATCGTTGCCACGCAGTGAATTCGCTTGCGCTGTCGCGCTCGACTCTTAGGCTGGGGGCATCCCCTCAAGCCATATAAGGAGCGTGCAAGATGGGCTTACTGGTCGACGGCAAGTGGCAGGATCGCTGGTATGACACCGACAGCACCGGCGGTGAATTCAAGCGCGAGAGCGCGCGGCTCAGGGATTGGGTCGTGGCGCCCGATGCCCTGCTCGAAGGGCCGCAGGGACAAGCGGCCGTGCCCGCCAGTGCAGACCGCTTCCATCTCTATGTCTCGCTGGCCTGCCCGTGGGCGCATCGCGCGCTGATCATGCGCTCTCTCAAGGGGCTCAAGCCGCTGGTCGGCATGTCCTACACCAGCCCATTGATGCTCGAACATGGCTGGAGCTATCTCGAGGAAGAAGGCTCCAGCGGTGATCCGATCAATGGCGTGCGCTATCACCACCAGCTCTACACCCTGACCGACCCGCACTACACCGGCCGTGTCACCGTGCCGGCGCTGTGGGACAAGCAGACCGGTCGCATCGTCAACAACGAGTCGGCGGAACTCGTACGCATCTTCAATGACGCCTTCGATTCGCTGACCGGCAATGATCTGGATTTCTATCCCGCAGACCTGCGCGGCGAGATCGATGCCATCAATGCCGAGGTCTATGACAAGGTCAACAATGGCGTCTACAAGACCGGCTTCGCCACGCGGCAGGAGGTCTACGAGCGTCACTTCACGGCGCTGTTCGAGTGCCTGGATTCACTGGAGCGCCGGCTGTCCGACTCGCGCTACCTCACAGGTGAGTGGCTGACCGAAGCCGACATTCGCCTGTTCACCACCCTGATCCGCTTCGATGCCGTCTACTTTGGACACTTCAAGTGCAATCAGCGCCGTATCGCCGACTATCCCAACCTCTCGCACTATCTGCGCGAGCTGTATCAGTGGCCGGGCATCGCCGAGACCTGCGATCTTGCGCATATCAAGACCCACTATTACGCCAGTCAGCAGACCATCAATCCCACCGCTATCGTGCCGGTCGGCCCGAGTCTGGCGCTCGACGCTCCCCATGACCGCGAGCGTCTGCCAGGCCAGGGCATTCGTCGTCACGCCTGAGGTCTTGAAGTCTGAGTTGATGGCGCCCGAGTTGATGGCGAGCAGCGGCGGTTGGGTCAGGCGCGCGGTGTCGGGCGTCTGATCTTGGCCAGCCAGCGGTCCAGTGCATTGCCGAAGTCGCGTTGCTCGCGCTGGCCATAGGCGGAGGGGCCGCCGGTGTGCTCGCCGCTGGAGCGCATGCTCTCCATGAAGTCGCGCATCTGCACCTTGGCGCGAATGTTGTTGCTGTCCAGCGCTTCGCCGCGGGTCGTCATCACCAGCGCGCCTTTCTCGATCGCCTCCAGCGCCAGCGGCAGGTCGGAGGTGATCACCATGTCGCCGGGGTGGGCGCGCTCGACGATCAACTGATCGGCAGCATCTGCCCCTTGTGGAACCGACAGCGCCTTGACGTGCATCGAGCGCGGCAGCGGCACCTGATGGTTGGCGACGAACCAGGTGGGGGTCGCGGTGCGTTCCGCCGCGCGCACCAGGATGTCACGCGCGGCGCGCGGACAGGCGTCGGCGTCGACCCACAGCGTGGTGACATGCTCGGCGGGTTGTTGTGGGGAGGGGGCGTCATGGTCTTGCGCGTCAGTCATGCAGGCTCCTGTCAGGTGGCTGTTCAGCGAGTCGTGATGGCGAGGCGCATACCTGCCCGAGGGCGGGCGGCCTGCGACCAAGGTCAAAAGAAAGGATGCAGAATGCGTGAGAGGCTGCTAGAATGCCAGCTCCTCGCATGTAGTGACCCACCATCCTGAGTAGCCGAGCCCGACGTGATCGCCGTTTCTTGTGGCCATCAGCCGGTATTTCGCGCCTCCCGGACCGCGTGGCGTAGCTTGCCCCAGCCATCCGTGACCCCTCGATTCGATCGATGTCCGGCCGCCGCGATGCAAGACCCGTCCCTGTCCACAGTGTGCATGATGGAGCGCCCCGAGACTCTGAGTAGAAGAGCCTCTGGTTGCTGTACGGTCGCCGCAGCGTTGTGCCTGAAAGTGGAATTGCGTCCATCTTCAGAGCAACCCGGGCCCGTCCATGCCAAGACGTCCAGCACTCGTACGTTTTTTCTGATGATGCCAGCGCCTCGTGCCTGACTGCATCGCCAGACGGAGCCCTTACGCTTCGTGTCGGTTCAACCCGACCCATTCTTCAGCTGCAAGCCTTACTTGTAGCCATTTAGGTGTGAGATATACATGACCACGACTTCCGTCGTCGATCGCTTCAGCGATCTTGCCCTGCTGCCTGCCGTCCTGACCTCTCTCGAGAAGCTGGGCTACGAAACTCCGTCCCCGATCCAGGCTCAGACCATCCCGAGTCTGCTCGAAGGCCGTGACATGATCGGCCAGGCACAGACGGGTACCGGCAAGACCGCTGCCTTTGCACTCCCGCTGTTGACCCGTCTGGACCTCGACCGCCGTGAACCGCAGGTTCTCGTGCTGGCCCCGACCCGTGAGCTGGCCCAACAGGTCGCCGTCAACTTCACACGTTACGGTCAGTTCATGCGTGGCCTGGAAGTGGCCACTCTCTGCGGTGGTCAGGACTACCGCGAGCAGATGCGTAGCCTCAAGAGCGGCGCGCAGATCGTCGTCGGCACCCCGGGTCGTGTCATCGACCACCTGGACCGCAAGAGCCTGAACCTGAACGGCCTGAAAGCCCTCGTGCTGGATGAAGCCGATGAGATGCTGCGCATGGGCTTCATCGATGACGTCAAGCGCGTCGTCGCCGATACCCCGAAGGAAGCGCAGCGCGTCTTCTTCTCCGCAACTCTGCCGACCGAGATCGAGCGTATCGTCAACCGTTACCTGGTTGATCCGGTCAAGGTTGCCATCAAGTCCGAATCGCGTACCGCTTCCACCATCGAACAGATGATGGTGCGTGTCGAAGGCGGCGCCAAGCTCGAAGCGCTGTCCCGTCTGCTGGAAGTCGAGACCGTCGATGCGGCCATCGTCTTCGTGCGTACTCGTGCCGCCTGTACCACAGTCGTCGAACAGCTGATCGCTCGCGGTATCTCCGCGGCAGCGCTGTCCGGTGATCTGGACCAGTCCCTGCGCGAGCGCACCGTGACTCGCCTGAAGCGTGGCAAGGTCGACGTGCTGGTCGCGACCGACGTCGCCGCTCGTGGTCTGGACGTGGCGCGTATCACCCACGTCTTCAACTACGACCTGCCGGGTGACAGCGAATCCTTCGTCCACCGTACTGGCCGTACTGGCCGTGCCGGTCGTGAAGGTCGCGCCATCACCTTCGTCAGCGGTCGCGAAATGCGCAAGGTTCGCTGGATGGAGCAGGCCCTGGGCCAGCGCATCACCGAACGCCAGCTGCCGAGCGAAGAAGAGATCCGTGGCCACCGTGACGCCGCCTTCCGTGCTCGCGTCGTCGAAGCCCTGGGCAGCAGCTCCAACGGTCACCGCGCTCTGGTCCAGAGCCTGGTCGAAGAAGGTCACGATCCGGTCGAGCTGGCCGCTGTCTTCGTCAAGATGGCTCGCGCCGAAGAGACGCCGATCCAGTCTCTGCCGAAGCCGGGTGCGCGTCGCAACGAGCGTTCCGAGCGCGGTGAGCGCACCGAGCGTCCGGAACGCGGTGAGCGTCGCAACTCCGCGCCGGTCGCACGTGAAGGCATGAAGCTCTACCGTGTGGCCGTCGGCCACCGTGACGGCGTCAAGCCGGGCCAGCTGGTTGGCGCTCTTGCCAACGAAGGCGGCATCGAAGGTTCACGCATCGGTCGCATCGACATCCGCAACACGCACAGTGTCGTGGAACTGCCGAGCGGTCTGCCGACCAGCATCGTGTCCAAGATGGCGCGTGCTCGCGTCGCTGGCCGTCCGCTGGAACTGGCAGAAGACGGTGCGGGCGCTCGTCCGCAGCGCCGTGAAGGTGGCAACGACGACCGTCGTCGCGCCTGATCAGGCCTGAGTCGGGTCGGCACTGATCGCAGTGCTGGCCACGGCTTCTGAAAAGACCGGTACCTCTCACGAGGTGCCGGTTTTTTTGTGCCTGGACGAAAGGCGTCACCGGGGCTGGTATCCTGTGCTGGCGTAGGTCCACCGCTCATCATAGCTCCACCGCTCATCATTTCCCGAGGATGCCCACATGATCTCTTCACTCGATGCCTTGCGCCGTGGCCTGCAGGCCACGCCTGCCCGCCAGCTGATGCTGTGCGCTCTGCTGGCGACCCCTTGGCTGTCGCTCAGTGCGGCCCACGCCGAGTCCGGCATGCCGGCCAGCAGCGCCACGCCGGAGATTCGCGTCCCGCTGGTCTCGCTGGAGGCCCTGCGTCTGGCGCCGGTGGTCTCACCGCAGGGCGAGGCGCTGGGCAAGGTCGAGGATGTGCTCAGTGATACCCGTGGTCAGATCCATCGCCTGCTGATTCGCCCTGACGGCGGCGACAAGGCGGCCAGCATCGACTTCGCGCGCTTCACCCGTGAGGCGGTCAGTGACCCGCTGGCGGCTGAGGCCCCCGGCGATATCCGTTACCGTCTGGTGCTCGACATGACGCCGGAGCAGCTGACGGCAAGCGCGGACCAGCCGCTTTCCAATCGCCTGTCACGCCAGCTGGAACGCAGCATGGGGGAGGTCGGCAATGGGCTGGACATCTTCCGCAATCAGGCGGCGGAAGTGCTGCGTTCACTGGGCAAGCAGCTTGAAGGTGAGGGCGATCGATAGCATCTGAGGGAGAGAGACCCGCAACCACCGTGAGGGAATGCATGAGTGAGTGGATGACAGCACTGCACGATTGGAATCTCGACCCTGCCGCCGCCGTTGCCAAGCAACGCGAAATGGCCACTCGACTGACGTTGACGCCGCCCTGGGGAGCAAGCCCCGGCGAGTGGCCAGCGACCATCACGGGGGTCGATATCGGTTTCGAGGATGAGGGCGAGGTGACACGCGCGGCGGTGGTGACGCTGGATCTGGCGACGCTGGAGCCCCTCGAGCAGCAGCTGATCCGTCAGCCGACACGCATGCCGTATATTCCGGGCTTGCTGTCGTTTCGGGAGCTGCCCGCCGCCATCGCCGCCCTCGAATCGCTGGAGCGTGCGCCCGAATGCCTGATGGTGGACGGCCATGGCATCGCGCACCCGCGCCGCCTGGGCGTGGCGGCGCATCTCGGCCTGTGGTGTGACCTGCCATCCTTCGGCGTGGCCAAGAAGCGTCTGTGCGGCAAGCATGGTGAACCGGGCGATGAGCGCGGCGACTGGGTCGCGCTGACGGATCGCGTGCGTGAAGCGGATGGCGAGCTCGGCATCATCGAGAATAGCGAGCTGCCCAAACGCGAACAGCGCAGCCAGCTGGGCGCCGTGCTGCGCTCACGCGCGAAGGTCAAGCCGGTGTTCGTCTCGCCGGGCCAGTGCATGAATCTGGACACGGCGCTGGCGATGACCCTGCATTGCCTGGGCAAGACCAAGCTGCCCGAGCCGACCCGACTGGCGGACCAGCTCGCCAGCCGCCGCCTCAAGCGGCTTCGTGATGCCTGACCGCCGCTAGCCCTCGATCTCCAGTCGGCTCTGGCCGTTGCCCGAGGGGCGTACCGCGATACGCACCGGAATGCGTTCATGCATCTCGGCCACATGCGAGATGACCCCGACGCGCCGGCCGCTGGCCTGCAGGCCATCCAGCGCCTCCATCGCCAGGGCCAGCGAATCCGGGTCGAGGCTGCCGAAGCCTTCATCGATGAACAGCGATTCGATGCGCAGCTCACCGGAGGCCATGCCCGCCAGGCCCAGCGCCAGCGCCAGTGAGACCAGGAAGGTTTCGCCGCCGGACAGCGAGTGCACGCTGCGCAGCTCGTCACCCATCTCGGTATCCACCACCACCAGCCCTAGCGGGCTGGCGCCGCGTGCCAGACGATAGCGGCGAACCAGATTGGCCAGATGCAGATTGGCATGCTCGATCAGGCGCTCGAGGTTGAAGGCCTGGGCGATGGTGCGGAACTTGGCACCACTGGCACTGCCGATCAGCTCCGACAGCGCGCCCCAGCGTTCATGGACTGCGCGGGCGCGGGCCAGCTGCTCGCCAAGTTCGGCGCTGCCGCTGCGGCGCTGATCATCATTGAGTATCGCCGCCTGCGCCGATTGATGGGCCTCGCGCACGGTAGTGAGCGGTGTCTTGAGCGCCGCGCTCAGAGTGGCCAACGCCTCGCCAAGCGCGTGGGTGTCTTCCTCGGGCTGTGGCTGCGCATCCTCCGGTTCTCCAGCGGCATCTCCCTGTGGGGGTTGCAGATGAGTCTGCAAGCGAGCATGCAGCGCCAGTGCCTGCTGGGCCTGGGCGCGGATGAGGCCAGTCTCTTCAGTTCCTGAAGCACCGTCTCCTGCGGTGCCTTCTCCCGCCGTGCCTTCTCTCGTCGTGCTTTCTCTCGCCGCACCTTCTCCAGCGGTACCTGCTCCTGACGTCTCCACGGCGGGCGCTGCCAGCTGTTCGAGTGCTGCCTGCCAGCTGGAGGTTCGAGCGGCCTGCCAGTGTTTGAGCTGACGCGCATTGCGCTCCTCACACAGGGCATCCGCGCGTGCGACGCGCTCGTGGGCGCTGCGCAGTTGCTGGCGCAGTGCCTGCAGCTCGTGATCCTCGACGGCCAGCAATTCCGCGATGCGCGCGTCATCCAGGCCGGGATTCGCTGTCTGCCAATGCGCGCGTTCGCGGTCGAGCGAGTCTTGCTCCTCGCGCAGCTCCGTCTGGCGTTGCTGCAGGTTGGCCTGCTGCTGCGTCAGCTGCTGTTGCTGTTCGCTCAATTCCTGCAGTGCCTGCCGCGCATCCTCTTGTTCGTTGCGCATCCGGGTGGTCAGCGACTCGATCCAGTCGGACCAGTCGCTCACGCTGGCATGCTGTCGCTTGGGGTCTGCGCTCAGCTGCTGGGCAAGCGTGGCGCTGAGTTGTTCGATCTCGCGCGCCAGCGCAGTGATCTGCGTCTCACACTGTTGAAGCTGCGCCTCGCCATGCTGGCATTGCGTCGTCAGCGTGGCGTGACGTGTTGCCAGTGCCTGGCGTTGCTCACGCAGCGGCGTCAGCTGACGCAGTGTCGACACCAGCGTGTTCTGGCGGGCGTCCAGTTCCCCAAGGAGCTGCTCGATCAGTTGCAGTGCGTGGGCAGCCGGCAGCTGCGGCAAGGGGGCAAGCTGGGGCTGCTCCGACAGCGAGTGCCGGGCCAGAAGCTCGCTCAGGTTCGTCTGGCAGCTCTGCGCCTGCTGCTGCAGGCGTTGCAGCTCCGTGTGCAGCTGGGTCTGTTCCTGCTGCAGATAGCCGAGCTGCTGCTCGAGGCGGGCATGCTCGTGACTGGCCGTCTCCATGGATTGCTGTGCGGTGGCCGTGGCCTGGCGGCGCTGGTCAAGGCGCTCGCGGGCCTGCTGCTCCAGCTGAGCGATCAGCGCCTCGGCCGGTGCGGCCTGGCCGGCGGCGGGGTGCTCGTGGCTGCCGCACACCGGGCACTCCTCGCCCTGGACCAGCCCGCGGCGCAGCGCCATCACGTTGTCGCTGCGTGCCAGACGCTCCTGCTCCTGCTGGCGGCGCTCGGCGTCTTCCTCGTGGCGCGCCTGATCACGGGCCTGCAATGCCTGCGCCTGCCGGCCAGCCACATCCCGCAACGCCTGTTGCTGTCGGGGCAGCTGCTGCTCCAGCTCGACAAGACGCTGCTGCACCTCATCACGGCGGGCCAGGCCACTGATCTGCTCGCTGAGTTCGGGCTTGAGCTCCAGTAGTGCATCGCGCTGACGTTGCAGCTGGTCACGATAATCTTCGGCATCGCGCAGCGGCTGGCCTGACTCGTCGACCAGCGTCGCCTGCAGCTGCTGGAGTTGCTGCTCCAGCTGCTGGCGCTGACGATCCTGTGTCTCCAGCTCCTGCTGATGTTGGCCGAGCGTGTCGCGCAGGCGTTGCTGTTCACTCTGCTGGCTGGCGTGTGCTTCGCGTTGTTGCGCCAGACGCGAGGCCACCTGACGTGCCTCTTCAAGCTTCGGCAGTTGCTCGCCACGCCAGGTCTCGCAGCGCTGCATGCGTTCATCGGCGGTGTGCCTGGCGGCTCTGGCCTGCTCAACCCTGGGCGACAGGGCGCCGAGCTGCTGCTCCAGCTGGGCCAGTTGCGTGACCAGCTGCGCATGCTGCGGCGCGATCGCCGTGAGGCGCAGCAGGGCAGGACGAATCGGCGCGAGGGCCTCCAGGGCGCTGAGTTGCTCGCGCTGACGGGAAAGCCCATCGCTGGCGGCGTGAGCCTCGGTCTGCTCCTGCTGCGCCTGACGCAGGGCCTGTTCGAGCTCGCCCGCCGTGGTGGTCCACTGGTGATAGGTCGTCAGCGCATCATGCTGTTCGCTGAGCCGGGTCATGGCCGTCTGACGTAGGCGGACTTCCTCCTCGAGCGCCTGGCGCTCCTGCGGGCTGGCCGGTAACTGGCCCTCCAGCTTGCGCTCCAGTTCATTGACGGTCTCGCGGGCGGCGCGCTCGCGCTCATGGGCGGCCATCGAGATCTCGGAGTAATGGCCGGTATCGGTCAGCTTCTCCAGCAACTCCGAGCGTTCATTGTCATTGGCACGCAGGAAGGCGCTGAACTCGCTCTGCGCCAGCAGTACGGCGCGGGTGAACTGCTCGAAATTGAGCCCCAGCCTGTCGATGATCAACGCCTTGGCGTCATTGCTGGTGGTGTTGAGGGTCTGAGCCGGCTGGGTGTCATCGCCGGTGGGCAGCAGCTGGAGATGTTGCTTGGCATTCTGCAGGCGCCCGCCGGGCTTGCCGCGCGCGCGGCTGACCGTCCAGCTGGCGCGATAGCGCAGGCCATCGCGGCCGATGAAATCCACCTCGGCCTTGCCTTCGCCGCAGCCACGCCGTAGCAGGCTGCGCGGGTCCTTGAGCGTCAACTGATGCTCGCCGACATCCTCCAGCTGGCCGCCACTCGGCGTCTGGCGCAGGCGCGGCGTGGTGCCATAGAGCGCCAGACACAGGGCATCGAGCAGCGTGCTCTTGCCGGCCCCGGTGGGGCCGGTGATGGCGAACAGGCCGGCATCGGACAGCGGCGCCTTCTCGAAGTCGACTTCATGCGTGCCGGCAAGCGACGCCAGGTTGTCGAGGCGCAGGGCGAGAATCTTCATGCCTGACCTCCCTTGGCCTTGTCTGCCGAGGCTGTCTTGTCTATCGAAGCCGCCTTGTCGGCCTTGCGAGCGGGCCGGGTGGCCGGCTCGCCTTCGAGACGCGTCTCGCGTGCGGCCTCGACCTCCTCGAGCAGCTGGGCGAAATCCTCGACCAGCGTCGGGTCCGGCTCACTGTCATAGGTGGCGCGATAGTGACGCTCGAACAGCCCCATCGGCTCCAGCTCATCGAGCTTCACGCCCTTCGGCGCACGATGCTCGGCATTGGGGGCCGGGTAGCGGGTGACCAGCTTGATCAGACGCAGCGGCGCGCCTTCCAGCAGCGCCTCGATGCGGGCGCGCAGGTCGATCAGCGGGGCTTCCAGCTGCACGGTCACTTCCAGCCACGGCCAGCGTGTCGGCTCGAGATCCGCCTGCGCCTCGGCGACCAGCGCCGTGAGCCGAGAGGTGATCTCGGTCAGTGGCGCAGGCCCGACGCGTGTGAGCGCGACTTGGCAGGGCACGCGATGCTCCTCGACCTTCTCCAGGCTGTCATTGTTGAGCGTGACATCGAGGATGCGGTGACCGTAGTCGACCTCGGAGAAGTCCATCGCCAGCGGCGTGCCGCAATAGCGGATGCGCTCCTCACCACTCACGCGCTGCGGGCGATGCAGGTGGCCCAGCGCCACATAGGCGATGTCGTCGGGGAACAGGCTGGTCGAGAGCGCCTCTTCGCCACCCATCAGGATCGGGCGCTCGCTGTTCTCGGACACCTCGCCGTCACGCATGTGGGCATGACCCATGGCGATCAGCGCCTCGCCGGGCTGGCGGGCGGCGCGCGCAGCACTGACCAGCTGCTGGTGCACGCGGGCCACGCCGTCGCGGTAGGCCTCGCTGCGGGTACGTTCGGCCTTGCCTGCTGCTTGGCCTTCCTGCTCGGCTTGTTCGCCGCTGCTCAGGCCGGTGACCTCGGCCGGGCGCAGGAAGGGCACCGCCAGGCACAGGGCGCGGCGCTTGCCGTCACGATCATGCAGGGGCACCAGCAGATGCTGGCAATCGAGACTGTGGGCATCGCCGCCGTCGGCGGAGTCATCCACCCAGCGCACGCGACCCAGCGCATGGGTCTTGAGACGTGCCAGCAACGCGGCCGGCAGCTCGATGCGCGAGCCGGAATCGTGATTGCCGGCGATCATCACGATCTCCAGCGCCGCGTCCTGCTCGTGGGCGCGCACGATGAAGTCGTAGAGCAGTTCCTGGGCGGCCAGGCTCGGGTTGACCACATCGAACAGGTCTCCGGCGATCAGCAGCGCATCCGGCGCCAGAGTCTTGAGCTGCCCGAGCAGCCAGTCGAGAAAGGCAGCGTGCTCGACATGACGGCTCTGGCCGTGAAAGCTCTGGCCGAGATGCCAGTCGGAAGTGTGCAGAAAGCGGAAGCTCACGATGGGGTCCTTGCGAAGTCGTCTGGCCGGCGGCTGGGGCTGGGGCAAGCCGGGCCGGGTGAAATGCTGCCCAGTGTACGGTCTGGCTTCGCTGGGGCGGAAGAGGGCACGGCCTCAAGCCGCTCAAGGTGCGGCGCATTATCAGGCAGATGATCTGGATCAAACCCTTCCACGGGCAAAATCGACAAAAGTCGCTACGCTGAAAGTCGAGGCCCTTGTCATTCACCGACAAGCCCACGCGATGGCAGCGTGTGGGAGTTGCCTCAAGCGAATCACATCAGCGGAGAAGCCCTCATGGGGCTTTCTTGCGCACAGTCTTCGCAACGTCTTCAAGCTGACTTGGATAACAATCAGGCTGGTGACAGAGGATGCTGTTACCGACGCCCAGAGATGACAGGAAGGATTCGAAATGCGCCAAGGTCTTTTTGCTTCACCTCGTCCCGACAATCTCGGCCTGCATGATGGCATGCTGGCTCCGGCCCCCAGCACCCCCAACGGGGTCAGTTCCCAGGCCACTGACAGCAAGCATTATGTCGCGCCACTCCCGATGCCGCAGGATTGCTGCGTCAGTGCGATGGAGAAGTTGCACGGCATCATAGAATCGATGGGCCATGCTGAAATCGTCAGCGAAGATGGCGGCTATCTGCACGCCGAGTTCCACACCCCCGTGCTGGGCTTCGTCGATGATGTGGAAATCGTCTGCAATGAAGAGGAGGGGGTCTGTCATGTGCGCAGCGTCTCGCGCAGAGGGCATTCCGATCTCGGCAAGAACCGCCAGCGGGTCGAGGACATTCGCCAGCGCCTGGAAGGCTGGGGCTACTGCAGCTGACGCTTGTCGATGAACCTGAATCTGAACCTGAGCCTCAGGAGTCGCCCGTCATGCGACGGAAGATGGCCCCTCGCATGACGCCCACTACCTCCCCTCATTGCTTGAACTGCACAGGATGACGTCCACCACCCCGGCCCGCCTTCTCGAGGCGCCGGGGTTTTTCATGCCAACTCTTGGCAAGGTCGGCGTGATTTCCCGCAAGACCCCTGCCAAACAGTGAGCGAACGCTACCCAGCCAAGGTCGCCTTTGCTACTCTGGACGCGATACATGAGACGCATGATTGCATCGATCTGTATTGTGTTTTTTGCAATACAGTGATGCGTCGTACGCTGGCAGGATTCCGCATGATCGCCACGCCTCCGGGGCAACCCCGGTGCTTTCAGTCATCATCAGCACGACTTCCGCTCCGTGACCGATGATGACTCTCGGTTGGATGATGTCTTTCGATTCGATGATGTCCCTCGACAGGATGATGTCTCTCGATTCGATGATGTCTCTCGACAGGATGATGTCTCCCCGACTGAAAGCCTCCAAGACAAGATGTGCGACGCGTGAATCACCCTTGACCATCGCTGGACACCAGCCCCCGCTAAACAGAGATCCATGAACGATTCCGTCCCCGCAGCGGGCTCCGCCTCCGCTGCTCACGATTTGCCCAACGAAAATTCGCTCAAGCGTGGTGACATCAAGGTGCTCGGTCTGTCCGCTCTCGGCGGCGCCCTCGAGTTCTATGACTTCGTCATCTTCGTGTTCTTCGCCACTGTCGTCGGCCAGCTGTTCTTCCCGCCCGACATTCCCGAGTGGCTGCGTCAGGTGCAGACCTTCGGCATCTTCGCCGCCGGTTATCTGGCGCGCCCGCTGGGTGGCATCATCATGGCCCACTTCGGCGATACGCTGGGCCGCAAGAAGATGTTCACGCTGTCCATCTTCATGATGTCGCTGCCGACCCTGCTGATGGGCATGCTGCCGACCTATGCCGTCATCGGCATGTGGGCGCCGCTGCTGCTGATCATCCTGCGTCTGTTCCAGGGCGCGGCGGTCGGAGGTGAGGTACCGGGTGCCTGGGTGTTCGTCAGTGAGCACGTCGCACCGCGTCACAATGGTCTGGCCTGCGGCACGCTCTCGATGGGCCTGGTGGGTGGCATCCTGCTCGGCTCGCTGATGGCCAGCGCCATCAACAGTGTCTACACCCCGCAAGAGGTCAGTGATTTCGCCTGGCGGATTCCGTTCATCATCGGCGGCGTGTTCGGGCTGTTCTCGGTCTATCTGCGTCGCTGGTTGCACGAGACGCCGGTATTCGCCGAGATGCAGCAGAAGAAGGCGCTGGCCGCCGAGCTGCCCTTGAAGATGATCCTGCGGGAACAGCGTCCGGCGATTGCCGTGGCGATGGCGGTCACCTGGGTTCTGACCGCTGCCATCGTGGTCGTGATCCTGATGACGCCGAGCCTGATCGCGGGCCTCGAGGGCCTGAGCCGCGCCGCGGCCTTCTCCGCCAACAGTCTGGCGATCGTGGCGGTGTGCATCGGCTGCATCATCTCCGGTTACATGGTCGATCGCATCGGCGCCGGCGTCACCCTGGTGCTGTGGAGCGCCTTGCTGGGCATCACCTATTGGGTCTTCCTCGCCACCATGCACTCAGACCCCAGCCTGCTGGTGCCGCTCTACTGCTTGACCGGCTTCAGCGTCGGCATCGTCGGCGCGGTGCCGAGCATCGCGATCCGCGGCTTCCCGCCAGCGGTGCGCTTCACCGGCCTGTCGTTCTCCTACAATGTCGCCTACGCCATCTTCGGTGGCTTCACGCCGATTCTGGTCTCGCTGATGATGACCGTCTCGCCGCTGTCGCCCACCTGGTACGTGGCGGCGCTGTCGCTGATGGGCGTGGTGCTCGGCCTGTGGCTGGCGATCAGCCCGCGTGGCCGCGAACTGATGCGCATCGTCTGATCAGCGTATCTGCTATCGCAGGATGAGAGGCAGGCCCTTGTGGCCTGCCTCTGCCTGAAAACGCGCATCACCCTCTGGGTGGTGCGCGTTTTTCGTTTGGGCCGGCGCCACGGCGACGCTAGGATAGAGCCATTCATTGTCTCTTCCGCGCAGCGGCTTGCCACGGCCACGATGGCCGGGTTGTCACTCCCAGCAGGATGCCCGCATGTTTACCGTTCTTCACGCCAATCACCTCGAGGACCTGCGCGATCTGGCCCTCAAGGTGATCAAGGCCGCGCCTCAGCCTCCGCTGGTGCCGGAAACCTTCCTCGTCCAGTCCAACGGCATGGCCCAGTGGCTGAGGTTGTCATTGGCCGAGGCCGATGGCATCGCCGCCTCGGTGGATTTTCCACTGCCCTCAAGCTTCGTATGGCGTGCCTATCGCGGGGTATTGGGTGGCGTGCTGGGCGACGAGATTCCGGAGCTGTCGCCCTTCGACAAGGGCCCGCTTGCCTGGCGTCTGCTGCGCCTGCTGCCGGGGCTGCTGGCCGATGAATCCCAGGCCGAATGTTATGCGCCGCTCAGGGATTACCTGTGTCGCGACGAGCGTGGCCAGCTGATCGAGGCGGTCGGTGAGGACGCATTGCCAGCGCTGCCCGAGGGTCCCGAGGCCGAACGTCAGCAGTGGCAGCTGGCTTGCCAGCTGGCGGACCTGTTCGATCAGTACCTCAACTATCGCCCCGAGTGGGTACGCAGTTGGGAGAGCGGGCTGGAAGACGACAACTTCCGGGATGCCTTCGCGCGTCAGCAGGCCGCAAGCGAGCTGCCGGCCAATCTGCTGCCCGACAACCTGCCGGACAGCCAGCAGTGGCAGCCGGCACTGTGGCGCGCGGTGCTGGCCGATGCGCCATCCAGCAGCCGCCAGCATCACCGCGCCGCCCTGCATGGTCGCTTCGTCGCGGCGGCGCGCGCGCTGGAGACACTGCCCTCGACACGCCGTCATCCGCTGCCGCCACGCCTGTTCGTGTTCGGTATCTCGGCGTTGCCGGGCCAGACGCTGGATGCGCTGCATGCGCTGTCCGGGGTGATGGACATCTACCTGATGATCACCAATCCCTGCCGCCATTACTGGGGCGATATCGTCTCCGACCGCGAAGCCGTGCGGCGCAGTTCGCGAGCAGACAGCCAGCGCATGGACAGCGAGCGCCTCGCGCAACAGCGTGCCCGTCACCCCGAGGCGCCGGCGCTGATCGGGCTGGCGGAGGAGGAGTTGCACCTCAAGGCCAACCCGCTGCTGGCAGGGCTTGGCGCACAGGGGCGTGACTTCATCGTCAGCCTGTATGAATTCGAGAGCGCGCTGTCGGGGCGCGACAGCGGCTTCGATCTCGAGCTGGACGTCTTCGTGCCGCGCATCAGCGAGGACACGCCACCCGAGCAGGCGCCGCTGCTGCAGCAGATCCAGGACGAGATACTCGAGCTGGTCCACCCCGGCGAGCGTGCCTTGGCCGAGGGCAGTCCGCGGGCGCTTGCGGCCGATGACGACTCCATCAGTCTGGTCAGCGCCCACTCGGCGCTGCGCGAGGTCGAGATCCTCCATGACCGCCTGCTGGCGGCCTTCGAGCGGGCCCATGACGCCGAGAAACGTGGTGAGGGCGAGCCGCTGCGGCCGCGCGACATCCTGGTGATGGTGCCCGATATCGACCGATATGCCCCCTATATCGAGGCGGTGTTCGGTCAGCTGCCGCCGGGCAATCCGCGTCATATTCCCTTCACCATCGCCGACCGCGTGGCCAGTCAGGCCAATCCGCTGCTCGGGCTGGTGCTGATGTTGCTGGAGCTGCCGGAACGCCGCCTTGGCGTCAGCGAGGTGCTGGATGCGCTGGATGTTGCTGCCTTCCGGCGTCGTTTCGCCATCGAGGAGGGTGAGCTCGAGCGTCTGCGGCGCTGGCTGGCCGACAGCGGCGTGCGCTGGGGCCTCTCCGGCGAGCACCGCGAGCAGCTCGGCTTCATGCCCCTCGACGAGAACAGCTGGCGCTTCGGGCTCGAGCGCATGCTGCTGGGCTACGCCACCGGCGCCCCCGCGCAGGGGGAACTTGGATATGAGCAAAATGGCGCTCCGATGGACGATCTGATGGACGGCCTTGTCGACATGAACGGCCTGAGCTTCGACGGCGTGGTGCCCTTCGATGAAGTGGCCGGTCTCGAGGCCGAGCTGGCAGGCAAGGTCGGCGAGCTGATCGAGAGCCTGGATCGCTGGCGGCGCTGGCTGGATACCTCGCGTACGCCGGCGGATTGGGCCACCACGCTGCAGCGGCTGTGGGAGGAGAGCCTCAGTCCTGACAGCGCCGAGGAATTCGACATTCTGGCGCGTCTGCAAGCGGCGCTCTCACGCCTCGACAAGGGCTGGCAGCAGGCCGGTTTCGAGGGCTGCCTGTCGCTCAAGGTGGTGCGCGAGGCGCTGCGCGGCGAGCTGGACAGCGGCGGTCTCGCCCAGCGCTTTCTCGCCGGGCGGGTCAACTTCGCCACCCTGATGCCGATGCGTGCGATTCCCTTCCGTGAAGTGCACCTGCTGGGCATGAACGATGGCGACTACCCGCGGGTGCGCATGCCGCAGGATTTCGACCTGATGGCCAGCCGCCCGCAGGCGGGCGACCGCTCACGCCGCGACGATGATCGCTACCTGTTCCTGGAGGCGCTGCTAGCGGCACGGGATCGCCTGTCAATCTCGTGGGTCGGGCGTGACCAGCGCGACAATGGCGAGCGGCCGCCTTCGGTGCTGGTCGGTGAACTGCTCGACTACATCGAGCTGGGCTGGGAGCCCGAGCAGCCGCACTCCGCCAAGCGTTCGCGGGAGGCAGCGCTGCGTGAGCGTCTGATCACCGAACACCCGCTGCAGCCGTTCTCGCGGCGCTATTTCCATGCCTCCCAGGCAGCGGTCGTCGATCTGTTCAGCTATGACGCCAGCTGGTCGAGCCTGTATCGCGCGACGGGGCAGGCTCAAGTGACTGAAACACTTCAGGAAAACCCAAGCAATGCCAGTCAGGTGAAAGCGGCGGCCACGACTGCCTTGAGGCAGCTGGTGGAGCAGGCGCCGGAGTCCCATCTGCGCCTCGGTGCCGATTCGCTGGCGCGCTTCCTGCGCCGCCCCTGGCAGCTGGGGCTGGACCGCGTCGGCGTGCGCTTCCGCGATGCCGAGGTGCCGGATGAAGACAACGAACCCTTCGCCCCCGACGGGCTGGAGAGCTTCACCCTGACCCGCGAGCTGCTGGACGCCGCGCTTGCCGGGCAGTCACTGCCGCTGGCCGCCGAACGTCTGCGCCGGGCCGGGCGGCTGCCGGCGCTGGGCTTTGCCGACGCCTTGATCGAACCGCGCCTCAAGCGCCTGGATCAGCAGTTGGCCAGCTGGCGTGACCAGCTCAGCGATGCCATCTCGCTGCCGCCGCGCACCCTCGAGGTACCGCTGATCATGCAGGATGAGGGCGGCGAGATGCTGCGCGTGACCCTCACCACGCGCTTGATCAGCCGTCAGCAGCTGCGCGATGACGCCGAGGGCGAAAGCCGCCTGCTGGCCACGCTGGAGGCGACCCACTTCGGCACCCTCAAGCCCGGCAAGGAAGGGCGCTACAAGAAGCTCGGCAAGCCGCATCGTCTGCTGGCCGGCTACCTCGACTGGCTGATGGCCAATGCGTGTCCCGGCCTCGGGGAAGTGGCAGGTGATCAGGGCGCAAGCCGTGAAGGCTATCAGTGGCTTGCGGTGTTCGAGGACCGCTGGCTGCTGTTCCCCGCGCTGCGCATCGAGCAGGCCGAGGCCGCGCTGCGCCATCTCGTCAAGGCCTATGCCCAGGGCTGGCAGGCGCCGCTGGCGGCCGCGCTGGAACTGGCGACCACCCTCTGGGAGGTGGTGGGCGAGGAGGATCGCAATGCCCTGTTCGGCGCGCTCAAGGCGCAGGCCGCGGACGGCAACGCAAACCTTGAGACGGCGCTGGCCGCCATTCACAAGCCCTGGCTTGGTGAGAGTCTGACGCGCGCCATGGAAACCCGCTTCAGCGAAGACATCTTCAAGGGCCCCCAGGCGCTCAGGCGTCAGGAAGGCGCGCTGGGCGAGTTGTGGCCGGAGTTCGAGGCCTTTGCACAGGCCGGCGGCGTGCTCAACAGCGTGCAGCTCTATCAGCCACTGATCGAGAGCATGATCGGCGTGCGTCAGGGCATTCTCGGCGAACGCGCGGTGGAGCTTGCCACCGGGAAGGCGACGTCATGAGCGATACCAGAGTGGAAGACATGCGCGGTGTGGAGAGTGGCGTGAGGAGTGGCATCGCTCAGGACAAGGAAGCGGCAATGAGTGACGAGATGGATCAGAGCCAGCAGGGCCAGGCCCTCGATATTCCGACGCTGCCCCTGCTCGGTCAGCATCTGATCGAGGCGAGTGCCGGTACTGGCAAGACCTTCACCCTCGCCGCGCTCTACGTGCGGCTGGTGCTCGGGCCCTTGCCCGGCCAGGACGCGGGCGTCTGCTATCCGCGCCCGCTGACGCCGCCAGAGATTCTGGTGGTGACCTTCACCGAAGCCGCCACCGCGGAGCTTAGAGACCGCATTCGAGCGCGCCTCAAGCAGGCGCGTGAGGCGCTGCTGGAGCGTGCCAGTCCTGATCCGGTGCTGGCCGAGTTGCTCGCGCCGCTGCTGACATCATCACCTGCCGAGGACGCATCTCGCCTCAAGGCTGCCGCGGCACGGCGCCTCGATCAGGCCGCGCGCCTGATGGATGACGCCGCCATCTTCACCATCCACGGCTTCTGCCAGCGCATGCTCAGCCGACATGCCTTCGATGCTGGCGGACGCTTCGGCGCCGAGCTGTTGCAGGATGGCCAGTCGCTGCTGGCGCGCTGCGTCGAGGATTACTGGCGCTGCGAGTTCTATCCGCTGGCCCGTGAGTGGCAGGCCTTGATCCGTGGGCGCTGGGCCGGGCCCGACGCGTTGGGAGAGGAGCTGCGCGGCCTGCTGCGGGATGGCACGCCACGCCCGCTGTACCGCGACGGCGAATGTCTTGAGGCCCCGCATGACCTGAGCGAGCTGCTCGGCAATGCCGAACAGTGGCGTCAGCAGCAGGAGGCCGCCCGGCGCGCCGTCGAGGAAAGCTTCGATGAGCCGGCCATCCGCGCGGTGATGGGCGAGGCCTTCGCCAGCAAGGCCCTCAACGGCAACAGCTACAAGGAGGCCGAGCTCGAGCCTCGCCTGGCGGCGACGGCCGCCTGGCTGGCCAGCGGTGAGCACGACTTCGCCGCCGACATGCTCGACAGCAAGAAGCTGTGCTGGCTGAGTCAGGCCAAGCTCGAGAAGGGCACCAAGAAGAACTGCCAGACGCCGCGCCATCCCTTCTTCGCGGCGCTGGACAGGCTGGCCGAGGTGCCCGCCCCGGACGCCGTACTGCTGGATCAGGTCGCCGTGCACGCGCGTGACAGTGTCGCCCGCGCCCTGATCTGCGAGAAGCGCCGCCTCGGGCTGTGGGAATTCTCCGACCTGCTCAATGATCTCGATCACGCACTGGAGCCGTCGCTCAATGGCGAGGCCAGCCAGCGTCTGGCGCGCCAGATCCGTCAGGAGCTGCCGGTGGCGATGATCGACGAATTCCAGGACACCGATCCGGTCCAGTACCGCATCTTCCGGCGCATCTATCCGCAGACGGCGGGCGATGGCCCGACCGACGACGATGCCATCAACATTGATGTCGGCAACGATGCTGGCGAGGCGCCCAGCACGCTGTTGATGATCGGTGACCCCAAGCAGGCCATCTATGCCTTCCGCGGCGCCGATATCGACACCTATCTGGCGGCGCGCAAGGTCACCAGCTCGCGCTTCACCCTGCCGCGCAACTTCCGCTCCAGTGCCGCGATGGTGTCCGCGGTGAATGCCCTGTTCGCCCAGCATCAGGCGCCCTTCGGCAGTGAGGACATTCCCTTCCAACCGGTCGAGGCCCAGGGCACGCGCACCCGGCTGGTGCTGGGTCATCCGGATGGCCGCGAAGAGGCCGCCTGCGCGCTGAACCTGTGGTGGGCCAGCGGTGAGCGTCTGAGCGCCGATGACCACCGCCGCGCCATGAGTGGTGCCTGCCGCGCCCAGATTCAGGCCTTGCTGGAAGGACAGCAGCGTCTGGCGGCGGGCGAGCCGGGGCTGGTGTTCATGGACGAGGGCGATTCGACGCCACGTGGCGTGGCCGCCAGCGATATCGCCGTGCTGGTGCGCAACGGCCGCGAGGCCGCGGCGGTGCGGAGCGCGCTGGCCGAAGGCGGCATCCGCAGCGTCTATCTGAGCGAGAAGAGCTCGGTATTCGACACGCCGGAGGCCTTCGAACTGTTGCAGCTGTTCGAGGCCGTGGCCCATCCGCGTGATGACCGCCGTCTGCGCGCGGCGCTGGCGACGCGGCTGCTGGCCGAGGATCTCTCGCTGGTCGAACGCCTCGCGGTGGATGAGTTGGCCTGGGAGCGTGAGGTCGAGCGCTTCGATGGCTATCACCGCGACTGGCAGCGGCGCGGCGTGCTGCCGATGCTGCGCGGCGTGATGCGCGACTTCCGGGTCGGTGAGCGGTTGGCGGCGCGCGCCGGGGGCGAGCGCGCCCTGACGGACGTGCTGCACCTTGGCGAGCTGGCCCAGAATGCCGCCCAGCGCCTCGATGGCGAGCAGGCGTTGCTGCGCTGGTGGCATCAGGCGCTGGAATCCGGCCATGAAGCGCTGGACAGCGACAGCCTCAGTCAGCGACTGGAAAGTGATGAGGGGCTGGTGCGCGTCGTCACCATCCACAAGTCCAAGGGGCTCGAGTATCCCATCGTGCTGCTGCCGTTCATGGCCAGCTTCCGCGCGGCCGAGCCGGACAAAAATTTCGGCCTGCTGACCCTCAAGCAGCGCTGGCTGGCCACGGCTGAAGAGGGAGGCGCTGACGAGGAAGACGATAACGAGGAAGTGCCTGCTCACAGAGTCGATCAGGAGGATGACGCTCTCGATGACAGCATCCTGGTCAAGAAGCCCTCCAGGGAGGCCATCGCGGCGGCCGACCATGCACGGCTGATGGAAGATGTGCGTCTGCTCTACGTGGCGCTGACGCGTCCCAAGTTTGCCTGCTGGCTGGGGCTGGCGCCTATCGGCAAGGGCGGTTTCAGCAAGCAGCTGAGCCTGCCGTCCACCGCCGTCGGCTACCTGCTTGGCCTGAGTGATACCCCGGATATCGAGGCCAGCGCCATCGAGGCCGCGCTGCACGGCTGGTGTGATCAGCAGTCTGCCGGTCTGGCGCGCGTTTCCGGCCTGCCCGCACCAGTAGGCCATGAATATCAGCCCCCGGCGGAGCGCGATCAGCACTTCCACGGCGCGCGCCACTTCGCGGGCGGTATCGAGGATGACTGGTGGATCGCCTCCTACACCGCCTTGCTCACTGATGCCCGTCAGGTGACGGCGGCGCTGGAAGACACCGCCGACGCCGCGGATGACCGCGTGCCCGAGGGCGCCACCGAGATCGCGCTGGAAGAGGGCGAGCAGGGCCTGACGCGCCCGGACCGCGAGGTGGCGGGGCAGTCCGGCCCGCTGCTGGCCGGCGGCCTGCCGATGACGGTGGGCGAGATCCATCTGCATGACTTCCCGCGCGGACCGCGCCCGGGGACCTTCCTGCACGGCCTGCTGGAGGCGGTGGATCTCGATCGCCTCGGTGCGGATGACTATCGCGGCGAGCTTGAGCGGCTGGTGGGCTCGCGGCTGCATTTCGGTGGCTTCGATGCCAGCTGGCAGCCGCGCCTCACCGACTGGCTGGAGCAGGCGCTGACCCGCCCGCTACAGGGCTTCGAGGGCGAGCCTATCCTGCTCAACCGGCTGGAGGCCTGGCTGCCGGAGCTGGAATTCTGGCTGCCGGCCGTGCACGCACGCAGTCTGCCGCTGGACGCCGTGGTCACCGCGCTGGAACCGTTGCCGCGCTCGCGGCCCAGGCTCGCGCCACGCCGCATGCACGGCATGCTCAAGGGCTTCATCGATCTGACCTTCCAGTCCGGCGGGCGCTGGTACGTGCTGGACTGGAAATCCAACTATCTGGGCGAGCGCCCCGAGGATTATCTTGGTGAGTCACTGGCCCGCGCCATGGTAGAGCACCGCTACGACCTGCAATACGTGCTCTACACCCTCGCGCTGCATCGCCTGCTCAAGGCGCGCCTCGGCGACGACTACGATTACGAGCGCTGCATGGGCGGGGTGCTGTATGTCTTCCTGCGCGGCCTGGATGCCGGCGGTGATTCACCCGCGCTTGCGGTGGATGAGACTGAAACGGCGCCCGGCCGGCCCCTTGAAGGGACAGCGACGCCCGGCGTCTTCCAGCGCAGGCCATCACAGGCGCTGATCGAGGCGCTGGATCTCTGGCTGGGCGGCGACAGCTCCGCATTGGATAGCCTGCTCCTCAACACCACCGACACCTCGCCACTCACGCAAAGCGGCCAGCAGGGGGCCTTCGATGTCTGACACCATGTCTGTGCCAACGCAGCAGCACAGCGCTGCCCCTGACGCCCCGACTGCCGACACCCTGCTCGCCACGCTCGGCCTGTGGGTGGAGCTGGGCTGGCTTAGGCGCGTCGATGCCCATCTGGTGCGCTTCATGGCGCGCCATGTGCCGGAGGCCCCGGCCAGCGTATTGCTGGCGGCCGCGTTGGCCAGCCACCAGCTGGGACGCGGGCATGTGTGCCTGTCGCTGTCGCGGGCGCTGGCCGAGCCACGCGCGACCCTGTCGTTGCCGCCGCTGGAGCAGTCCGAGGCGCATCTGGCCGAGGTCAGCGTAGCCCTGCCGGAGGCCTTCCTGGCGGATCTCGATGCCGGGCGCTGGGCCGAGCAATTGGCGGCATCGCGGCTGGTCAGCGTACTGGCGCAGGCCGACTCCCCGGCAGGCCATCTGCCGCTGCGCCCGCTGGTGCTGGTGGGCGAGCGCCTCTATCTGCGCCGTTACTGGCAGGCCGAGCGTGAAGTCGCGGCGGGGCTGCGTGCGCGGATGGGGCCGAGTGAGGAGGGCGAGACGCGGGTCAGTGATGCGCTGGGCGAGCGTCTGCGCGAGCTGTTCGCCAGCAATCAGCCGGACCCGCACGGCGAGCCGGACTGGCAGAAGCTGGCCTGCGCCCTGGCGTTGCGTCAGCGCCTGACGGTGATCTCCGGCGGCCCCGGTACCGGCAAGACCACCACCGTCACGCGCCTGTTGGCGCTGTTGCAGGCTCAGGCGCTGGCGGGTGGCGCTGACGGTGTAGAGGGCGAGCTGGAGAGCGCTGAGACAGGCCATCCGCACGAGCGGCGGGCGCTGGATATCCGCCTGCTCGCCCCGACCGGCAAGGCGGCGGCGCGGCTGTCGGAGTCGATCCGGGGGGCGGTGGCGAAGCTCGAGGTGCCAGACGCGGTACGCGCCGCCATCCCGCGCGAGGCAAGCACCGTGCACCGTCTGCTGGGCGCACGGCCGGATTCGCGCCACTTCCGCCATCACGCCGGCAACCCGCTGGCGCTGGATCTGCTGGTGGTGGATGAAGCCTCGATGGTCGATCTCGACCTGATGGCCGCCCTGCTCGGCGCGCTGCCCGCCCACGCCCGCCTGATTCTGCTCGGCGACAAGGACCAGCTGGCCTCGGTGGAAGCCGGCGCCGTGCTGGGCGATCTCTGCGAGCATGCGCTGCCGCCGCGCTACTCACCGGCGCTGTGTGAAGATCTCACCCGCCTGACCGGCGAAACGCTGGAGCAGGCCATCGCCGTGCCTGATGGCCAGGACTTGGAGGAAACATCAGCGACGCGCGGCCGACTCGCCGATCACGTGGTGGTGCTGCAGAAGAGCTATCGCTTCTCTGCCGACAGTGGCATCGGCGCCCTGGCACGCGCCAGCAACGCCGGTGATCGTCAGGCGCTGCGCGATGTCTGGAAGGCCGGTTATCGCGACATCGCCTGGCTCAAGCTCAGTGGCCCGGAGGACCGCGATCTCGAGAAGCTGGTAGTCAATGGCTACCGCCCGGCGCTGGAGGCCGTGCGTGAGCGGCGCCCGGCGCGTGAGGTGATCGACCTGCTGCTCGAGTTCCAGCTGCTGTGCGCGCTGCGCCGTGGCCCCTATGGCGTCGATGGCCTCAACCAGCGCGTGGCGCGGGTGCTGATGCGGCGCGGCCTGATCGCCGACGAGCGCGGCTGGTACGCCGGTCGCCCGGTGATGGTGACGCGCAACGACCGCGCGCTGGGGCTCTACAACGGCGATGTCGGCATCACCCTGCCGGACCCCGCTGCCGGCGGGCGCCTGCGCGTGTTCTTCCCGGTCGAGGAGGAGGCGACGCCAGACACCGAGCGTGATGGGCAGGACACCGACATCCAGCGCTTCCACCGTGGCGTGCGCGCGGTATTGCCGTCACGCCTCGAGGCGGTGGAGACCGTCTTCGCGATGACGGTCCACAAGTCGCAGGGTTCCGAGTTCCGCCATGTGTTATTCGTGTTGCCTGAGGGCGCCAATCCGATTCTGACCCGTGAGCTGGTCTACACCGGCATCACGCGGGCCAAGTCGCGGGTCACGCTGGCGGGAACCCGCCGCGAGACGCTGGAAGGTGCCATTGAACGACGCGTGGTGAGAGCCAGCGGGCTGGTGCTCTAGGCCGGACACCGACGGATGATCGTCATCTCCGGCTCCGCCGCGCTCGACGGGAGGAGGGGACATGACGGACGTCAGCAGTCGCGTGAAGGAAAGAGCGCAGCCACAGAGCGAGATGCATGCCGTGGCGCTGGCCACGGCGGCCAGCCAGCTCAAGGACCCGCAGGCGGCGGTGGCCGAGCTTGCCCGAACGCTTGATCTGGCGCTGGGAAGTCGCGAGCGTCTCGGCGGGGTGCTGTTCTTCTGCTCGGCGGATTATCCGCTGGCGGCACTGGGCCAGGCGCTGGCCGCCACCTTCGGCGAGGTGCCGGTAAGCGGCTGCACCACCGCCGGCGAGATCACGCCCGCGGGCTATGCGCGCGGCTCCATCACCGCCATCGGCCTTGCGCGCAGCGACTTCGCGCTGGCGCAGGTGCTGATCGATGATCTGAGCGGTTTCGATCTTCCGCGTGCCCAGGCGCTGAGTGACGAGCTGCTGGCACGCTGTCGCGAGCAGGCCGTGGCGCCGGTGATGGGCAACAGCTTCGCGCTGACGCTGCTCGACGGGCTCTCGAGCAGCGAGGAGCAGGTGCTGGCGACGCTGGATGCGGCGCTGGGCAGCATTCCCGCCTTCGGTGGCTCCGCCGGGGATGACAATCGCCTGTCGCACACCTATGTCTACGCCGATGGCGTCTTCCATGATCAGGCGGCGGTCGTGGTGGTGGTCAATACGCGGCTGCCGTTCGAGGTCATCAGCACCCATCACCTCACGCCGCTGGCCGACAAGCTGGTGGTGACGGCGGTGGATCGTGATTCGCGCCGCGTGCTGGAGCTGAATGCCGAACCCGCCGCCGAGGAGTACGCCCGGCTGGCCGGCGTCGCGCCCGAAGCGCTGGAGGAGGCGGTCTTCGCGCGTTGTCCGCTGGCGGTGCGCATCGGCGAGGCGCATTACGTGCGCTCCATCCAGCGCGTGAATGACGATGCCAGCCTGAGTTTCTACTGCGCGGTGGAGACCGGCATCGTGCTCACCGCCATGCAGGCCACGCCGATTCTCGAGCAGCTCGAGCAGCGTCTGGCCGAGGTGGAGGCGCGCCTTGGGCCGCCCGCGCTGACCATCGGCTGCGACTGCTTCCTGCGGCGCATGGAGATCGAGGCGCTGGCACTGGAGGATGAGGCCTCGCGCATGCTCAGGCGTCACCGGGTGATCGGCTTCAATACCTACGGTGAGCAGCACCACGGCATGCACATCAACCAGACCTTCACCGGTGTGGTGATCGGCCAGCACCGGTCGGTTGCCGACGGCACGGGAGGACAGGATGTCGCCTGATACGCCGCTGACCGAACAGGGCTTTCTGACCAGGACAGCCCCCCTGACCGAGCCGGATACCCAGACTGAGACGGATGCTCAAAGCGCCGAACTCGCCGCCCTCAAGGCGCGCAATCGCCAGCTGGAGAAGATCAACGCCGCCCTGATCGAGCGGGTCGAATCCAGCAGCCCTTCACCGAGCGCGCCCTACGCCGCCTTCGAACATGCGGTGCTGCTGGCGGATCAGGTGCGCGAGCGCACCGATGCCCTGCATCGCACCCTCGATGAGCTTGGGGCGCTCAATCGACGCCTCACCGCCGCCAAGGCCGCCGCCGAGGCGGCCAATCACTCCAAGACCCGCTTTCTCGCCGCCATCAGCCATGACCTGCTGCAACCCCTGAATGCCGCCCGGCTGTTCGCCAGCGCCCTGGAAGAGCAACTGGCGCGGCTGGCGCTGGATGATTCCCTGCCGGGCGACGCCACGCCCAGCGAGCTGGTGGCGCGGCTGGGGCGCTCGCTGGCAGATGTCGAGAGTCTGCTGGGCACGCTGGTCGATATCTCGCGGCTGGATGCCGGCGTGCTGACGGCGGATGTTGCCGTCTTCCCGGTGCGTGAGCTGCTGGATGTGCTCGCCGAGGAATATCGCCAGCTGGGCGCCGCCCGTGGGCTCGAGCTGCATTACGTGGCCAGTCATCTGAGTATCGAGTCGGACCTGCAATTGCTGGCGCGAGTGGTGCGCAACTTCCTGAGCAATGCGCTGCGTCATGTACCGGATGGCTCGACGCGCGGGCGGGTGCTGCTGGGGTGTCGGCGTCGCGGCGACTGGCTGGAGATCACCGTGGCCGACAACGGCCCCGGCATCGCCGAGCATCAGCGCGAGGTGGTCTTCCAGGAATTCCGACGTCTGGCGCCGCGCCAGGACAACGAGCAGCGCGGCCTCGGGCTGGGGCTGGCGATCGTCAAGCGCATCACCGGCCTGCTGGAGCACCCCCTGTCGCTGACCAGCACGCCGGGGCGCGGCGCCGCCTTCGCGGTCCGCGTGCCGATTCGTCAGCCTGCCAGTTTGGTAGGCCCGGCGGCTGACGCCTCTTCTCCCGGCCAGCCTTGCGCGTCACCGCTCGCGCAGCCGCTGCTCGATACCGTTATCTGGGTGGTCGAGGATGATCGGGAGGTGTGTGCCGGCATGCAGTCATTGCTCGGGGGCTGGGGCGCGAGTGTCCACTGCGCCGAGGATGCCGAGGTGCTGTTGCAGCAGGCCGTGGCCACGCCGCAGGTCTTGATCGTCGATCATCAGCTGGGCGAAGGGCAGCCCGATGGCCTCAAGCAGGCGCAACGCCTGCGGCAACGCTGGCCGGGCCTGCCGGTGGTGGTGATCAGCGCGGACCACTCGGCGCCGCTCAAGGCCAGGGCGCGTGCGCTCGGTTTCGGGTTTCTGCTAAAGCCGGTCAAGCCACTGCGCCTGCGCCAGTTGCTGGTCAATTGTCGCTAGCCGCGCGCAGAAGGGCTGGAAGAGATGTTGGAAAGGGGGAGGGAAAAGAGGGCTGGGAAAGAGGCTGAGGGGGCCTCAAGAAGAGACTGGAAAGGGGGAAGGCAAAGACAGTGGCAAATAGGCGTCCGCCACGGGGGTGATTGAAGGAGCCTATCGGGCACCACGCTTGTTTTAATGAGAATCAATGGCATTTGGCGTGTATGCTGATCACATAGCCTCCCGCATATTTCTTTATCTGTTCGCGGGTCATTGATCTGGCAGGTTTTCCCCCCATGCTGAATGTCATGTCCGATAAATCCGTACGTCATGCCGCAAGCATGTCACTGGGCAGCGAAGGCGACGCCTCTGCTGCCGGTGGTGCGCACACAGCTTCCCCTGTCCGTCTCGCTGGCCGCCTGCGCCGCGCCTTGCCATTCCTCGGCCCGGCGATGATCGCCGCCGTGGCCTATATCGACCCGGGCAACTTCGCGACCAACATCGAGGCCGGCTCCCGCTATGGCTACACCCTGCTGTGGGTGGTGCTGTGGGCCAACCTGATGGCGATGTTGATCCAGACTCTGTCCGCGCGGCTGGGGCTGGCGACCGGCAAGAATCTGGCCGAGGTCATCCGTGAACGCTTCCCGCGTCCGGTGGTGTGGGCCTTCTGGGTGCAGGCGGAGATCGTCGCTATCGCGACCGATCTGGCCGAATTCCTGGGGGCGGCGCTGGCCTTCAATCTGCTCTTCGGGCTCAGTATGCTGGAAGGGGCGCTGCTGACCGGCGCCATCACCTATGCGGTGCTGGTGATGCAGCGCTTCGGCTTCCGCATGATGGAAATGATCATCGGCGCGATGATTCTGGCGGTCTCGGCGGGCTTCCTGCTCGAGATCATTCTCAGTCGCCCGCCGGTGGAGCCGATCATCTACGGTTTGCTGTCGCCGAACTTCCCGGATAGCCACGCCATCTTCCTGGCGGCGGGCATCCTCGGTGCCACCGTGATGCCCCACGTCATCTACCTGCATTCCGCGCTGTCCCAGAATCGCATCCGGGTGCGTGACAGCGGTCAGCGCCGTCGCGTGATGGGTTACTACCGGCTGGATGTCATCATCGGCATGGCGCTGGCCGGCTTGATCAACATGGCGATGCTGGTGCTGGCCGCCAAGGTCTTCCACGGTAACGGCGAGACCGGCGTGGCCTCCATCACCGAGAGCTACAAGCTGCTGTCGCCGCTGATGGGTCAGGATGCGGCGAGTCTTATCTTCGGCTTCACGCTGCTGCTGGCGGGGCTGTCCTCGTCCATCGTCGGCACCCTGTCCGGTCAGGTAGTGATGCAGGGCTTCGTCAACTTCCGCATTCCTATGTGGCTGCGCCGCGTGATCACCATGGCACCGGCCATCGCCATCATCCTGATGGAGTTGCCGGAGCAGCAGGTGCTGGTCGCAAGCCAGGTGGTACTCAGCTTCGGGATTCCCTTCGCGCTGGTGCCGCTGTTGATGTTCACCGCCAATCGCCGCCTGATGGGCGACCTGGTCAATCGTCACTGGGTGACGGCCATCGGGGTGCTGGTCGCGGCGATCATCATCCTGCTCAATGGCTATGTGCTGGTCGGCGAGCTGATGTAGGCTTCATGCTTTATGCCCCAGTTCCTATGCCCTTGTGAGAGGTAAAAGCCCTGCTGGTGGCAGGCCCTCGCAACGCCCCGCTGTGTGCCTCATTCGTGAGCGCCCCGGCGGGGCGTTGCGCGTTTTGGGAAGGCAGGGGGCGCGCTCGCGCCAGACACGGCAGGCAGGGCGTGGCTGGCCAGCAGAATCGCCTGTACCCGGCTGGCGACCCCCAGCTTGTGGAGGATGGCGGAGACATGCGACTTGACGGTGGTTTCCGCCACGCCCAGCTGCCAGGCGATCATCTTGTTGGATTCGCCCAGCACCATGCGCTCCAGCACGCCGCGCTGCTTGGTGGTGAGGGTCTGCCACCGCTGCGCGAATTCCGCCTCGCTGAGGCTCGGCGCAAGTTGAGGGGCTGGCGGTGGCACTGGTGCTGAGGCCGATGCCGAGGCTGATGAGGATGAGGAAGCCGCCTGGCTCGCCAGCGCCGGACGCGGGGCGGCGCGCATCAGGCGGGCGGGCACATAGACCTCACCGGCCAGCATGCGCGCGAGCGCCTCGCGCAATACCTCCGCCGAGCTCGACTTGGAGAGATAGCCGACCGCGCCGAGTGCCAACGCCTCCAGCACCGTCTCGCGCGCCTCGTGGGCGGAGAGTATCGCCACCGGCAGCCAGTCTGCCTCCTGGCGCAAGCGCGCCAGGCCTTCCAGGCCGTGGCTGTCGGGCAGGTCGAGATCCAGCAGCAGCAGGTCGAGGCTATCGGCATGGGCGTCGATGAGGCTGAGCGTCTCGGCGAGACTGGCGGCCTGCAGCAGCTCGTAGGGCGGCGCCGGCGCGTCAGCGACGCTCAGACTCAGGGTACGACTGATGGCATCACGGAACAGCGGATGGTCATCCGCGATCAACAGACGGTACATGGAGGCTCCTGGCCGGTGGCGGGCGATATCCTGATCAAGGCTTTTCTGTTCATGGCTAGCCTGAGCATAACGTCATGGCGTGGTGTCGTGCCTTGCGGCCTTCGCGGTATGGCGGCGTTCGTTTCTCCTTCCTTTTCTCCTCCCTTTTCTCCTCCCAAGGGATGAGACGGTCTCCGCCCATGGGGGCATGTCGCGATTGGCGTCAGTGGTCAAGACTGTGAGAGTCGCCTGATCAAGTACCGCTTGATGGATCGGGCAGCGGGTCAGCGCCAACGGCGCCACTGCAGAAGGGCCAACACAGGCGTTTCGCTGACACGACAACGACTTCTCAGCAACGATAACGACTTTTCAGTAACGACAACGACTGCGCAGCAACGACAACAACAGGCCGTCGATCACGAGCGCCTCTCGTGAATCCGGCCAACAGGAGTTCGCCATGATCTACGCCTCCCCGGGCAGCGCCGATGCGCTGGTCACGTTCAAGGATATCTACGGCAACTATATCGGCGGTCGCTTCGTCGAGCCGGTGAAGGGTGAGTACTTCGACAATGTCAGCCCGGTGACGGGCGAGGCCTTCTGCCGTATCCCGCGTTCGAGTGCGGAGGATATCGACCTCGCGCTGGACGCCGCCCACAAGGCAGCCGCTGCCTGGGGCAAGACCTCGGTACAGGAGCGCTCCAACATCCTGCTCAAGATCGCGGATCGCATCGAGCAGAACCTCGAGATGCTGGCCGTCGCCGAGACCTGGGACAACGGCAAGGCGGTGCGCGAGACGCTGAACGCCGATATTCCGCTGGCGGCGGACCACTTCCGTTACTTCGCCGGTTGCCTGCGCTCCCAGGAAGGCACCGCGGCGGATATCGACGCCAATACCGTCTCCTATCACTTCCATGAGCCGCTGGGTGTGGTCGGGCAGATCATCCCGTGGAACTTCCCGATCCTGATGGCGGCCTGGAAGCTCGGCCCGGCGCTGGCGGCCGGCAACTGCGTGGTGCTCAAGCCGGCGGAGCAGACCCCGGCCTCGATTCTGGTGCTCGCGGAGCTGATCAATGACCTGCTGCCGGCGGGCGTGCTCAACATCGTCAACGGCTACGGGGCCGAGGCCGGCCAGGCGTTGGCCACCAGCAAGCGCATCGCCAAGATCGCCTTCACCGGCTCCACTCCCGTGGGCTCGCACATTCTCAAGTGCGCCGCCGACAGCATCATCCCCTCCACGGTGGAGCTGGGCGGCAAGTCGCCCAACATCTACTTCGCCGACATCATGAATGCCGAACCCGAATTCATCGACAAGGCCGCCGAAGGCCTGGTACTGGCGTTCTTCAATCAGGGCGAGGTGTGCACCTGCCCGTCACGCGCCCTGATCCAGGAAAGCATCTACGACGACTTCATGGCCCGGGTGATGGAGCGCGTGAAGACCATCAAGCGCGGCAACCCGCTGGACACCGACGTGCAGGTCGGCGCCCAGGCTTCCCGCGAGCAGTTCGACAAGATCATGTCCTACATGGATGTCGCCCGTGAGGAAGGCGCCGAGGTGCTCACCGGCGGCAGCAGCGAGCAGCTGGAGAACGAGCTGGCCAACGGCTATTACATCCAGCCTACCCTGCTCAAGGGCAACAACTCGATGCGTGTCTTCCAGGAAGAGATCTTCGGGCCGGTGGTGGCCGTCACCACCTTCCGTGACGAGGCCGAGGCGCTGGCCATCGCCAATGACACCGAATTCGGTCTCGGCGCCGGTGTCTGGAGCCGCGACATGAATGTCGCCTTCCGCATGGGCCGTGGCATCCAGGCCGGTCGCGTGTGGACCAACTGCTACCACCAGTATCCCGCCCATGCCGCCTTCGGTGGCTACAAGAAATCCGGTGTCGGTCGCGAGACCCACAAGATGGCACTGGAGCACTACCAGCAGACCAAGAACCTGCTGGTCAGCTACGACATCAATCCGCTCGGCTTCTTCTAGGCCTGTCTGGCAGCGCCACCGTGACTGGTGGTGCTGCACGACTCCCGCGATTCTTGCTTGAGAAATGACATCGATGCCCGCGCCAGATCCGATTGCTTGATCTGGCGCAGGGCAGGGAGCGCTGCGTCTGGTTTCAATGGAGAGGCAAGCTTTGCACTGGCTCGGGCGCAGGCTCGGGCGCTGGAAAAAACGCTGGCACGGGCGCTGGCGCATGCAGGCGCAAGCCCACACTCTCCGGCGCAACTCTCCGCCGCAACTCTGCTGGTTCGTCTGTCTTGAATGTCCGCCTTTCTTGAATGTTCGTCAGTCTTCAATGGATGAGGAGTACGTCATGGATAACAGCATGAAAGCCGCCGTGGTACGTGAATTCGGTGCACCGCTGGTGATCGAGGAGGTCGCGGTACCGCGCCCGGGACGTGGCGAGATTCTGGTCGAGGTCGCCGCCTCCGGGGTCTGTCATACCGACCTGCACGCCGCGCATGGCGACTGGCCGGTGAAACCCAATCCGCCGTTCATTCCCGGCCATGAAGGCGTCGGCACCATCGCGGCGGTGGGCGAGGGCGTCACCCACGTCAAGGAAGGCGACCGTGTCGGGGTGCCCTGGCTCTACTCGGCCTGCGGCCACTGCGAGCATTGCCTGGGCGGCTGGGAGACGCTGTGCGAGAGCCAGCAGAATACCGGCTATTCGGTGAATGGCGGCTTTGCCCAGTTCACGCTGGCGGACGCAGGCTACGTCGGCCGACTGCCGGACAGCGTGGGCTTCGTGGAGATCGCGCCGGTGCTGTGCGCCGGGGTCACGGTCTACAAGGGACTCAAGATGACCGACACCCGCCCCGGCCAGTGGGTGGTGATCTCGGGCATCGGTGGACTGGGACACATGGCGGTGCAGTATGCACGCGCCATGGGCCTGAACGTGGCGGCGGTGGATGTGGATGATGCCAAGCTGGAACTGGCCCGCCGTCTGGGCGCGACCGTGACCGTCAATGCCATGAAGGAAGACCCGGCGAGCGTCATCAAGCGCGAGATCGGCGGCGCGCATGGCGCGCTGGTGACGGCGGTATCACCCAAGGCCTTCGATCAGGCCCAGAACATGCTGCGCCGTGGCGGCACCCTGGTGCTCAACGGCCTGCCGCCGGGCGACTTCCCGCTGCCGATCTTCTCCACCGTGCTCAATGGCATCACGGTGCGTGGCTCCATCGTCGGCACGCGTCAGGACCTGCAGGAGGCGCTGGACTTCGCCGCGGAAGGCAAGGTCGCCGCCACCGTGCAGACCGGCAAGCTCGAGGACATCAACGACATCTTCGGACGCATGATCGAGGGCAAGATCGAGGGGCGCATCGTGCTCGACATGAAGGCCTGAGGCGTTCGCTGGCCTGATCTTGAACCTTCATCACCAACGCCAGGCCTGCTGGAAACGGCAGGTTGCCAGACACGACAACGCCAGCCCGAGGGCTGGCGTTGTCGTGTCTGGCATGGCCGTGCGCGTTGACTCTCACGCGGGCACTGCAAAGAGCTCTCCATGACGAGCTCGGGCTTTAGCTTACACCGTGCCGAATTTCTCGTTCTCGCCCATGTCCGGGGTGTGGTCCTTGTCGAGGTTGGCGCGCGCCACCTCGTAGAGCTGATAGGCCTTGCTCTCCTTGGCCTTCCAGTGCTCACCGGATTGCACCGAGATCTCCAGCAGGGTGACGTCGGGGTCATCCTTGCCTTCCGGGAACCAGGCGGCCACGAACGGGTTCCAGAACTTGTCGATCAGGCCCTGATCGCGGTGCAGATTGGCATGACCGCTCAGCGACACGTAGACGCCATCATCCTGATCGGAAAAGCTCAGGCAGACCTCGCTGTCCTTTCTGGCCTCAAACACCTTCTCGGCGCTGGCGCGGGTGAAGAACCACAGGGTGCCGTCGTAGTCATCCTGCACCAGATGCATCGGGCGGGCGTGGGGCATGCCGTCGCCTTGCGTCACCAACATGCCGACCTTCACATCCTTGATCAGCTTCCAGATCTTCTGCTTGTGCTCCGGGCTCGACATCGTGTGTCACTCCTTTGCGTCATGCGAATGAAAATCCGGCTGGCTAGCCGTTGCACAAGACCTTGGAGCGACGCCCCCCAACTTCAAGGGATGATGGTGAAGCTTTCGCTTGATGAGTCAGGGCTTGTTGAGTCAGCGCTTGATCAATCGGGGCTTTATTCAGGCGCCGAGGCGACTCACTGCGCTGCCGGGGCCTGCCAGGCGTCGCTGCCCCACAACGGCACGCTGCTCAGTGCATGCTTGAAGCTGCCGCTGGTTTCCTTGGTGCTGTAGGCGATATAGAGCAGGCTCTGGGAGTCGCGATCCAGAATGCGGCGAATCTTGAGGCTCTTGAGCAGCACGCTCTTGGACTTGCGATAGACCTCCTCGCCACTCTTGGAGGTGTCGATGTCGGCGATCATCTCCGCCGTGATCGGGCCGGTCTGGCGGCAGGCGATGCTCATGTCGGAGGGATCGGAGAAGTCGAGGTCCGCCTCGATGTTGCTCAGATGGCAGGTCACGCCCGGCACCTTGGGGTCGATCAGGCTCTCGATCTTGATGTCCTTGGTGGTGAACAGGCCCAGCGAGACATCCCCGACCTCGTTGTCATCACAGCCGGCCAGCAGCAGGCCTGAGGCAATCACACCCAGCAGGGCAGCACGAGGGGAAAGGCGGCGCAGTCGCGTCATGGGGGCATCCTTGAGTCAGTGGTGTCAGGCGATGATAGCGTGTCAGATCCGCGGTGGGCGTCAACCATCGCCCTGGCCTCAATGCTTGCCGCGGGCTCAATGCTTGCCGCGGCCTCACTCGCTGGCGAAGGCAGCGAGATTCAGCGTATGCGAGTTGCCCAGCCACATCACGCCCTGGGTGTGATCGAAGGGGTCATTGCCGGTGCCGGCGTGCACGAAGATGTCCAGCGAGCCGCGGTTGAGTGCCAGCCACGGGATGATGCGCCCGAATTCCTCAGGCAGGAAGGACAGCTGACAGCTCCACCGCGGGTGCGGGCCGACCGGCTGCTGGTGGAAGCGCCCGACGCGCAGCGTGAAGCGCTGCTCGGCCTGGGCCGCCAGTTCGCGAGCGGTGGCCAGGCTCTGCTCATCGGTGTAGTAGAGATGGGCGTGGTAGTAGCTGATGTGGTGTGTCATGGCGTTGTCTCGATCGTTCTCAAGGGGGCATTCCAGTACTCGGTCTCAAGGGCCGTACCGGGAGTTTTCAATGGCTGGCGGCAGCGGCCGTCAGGGCGTGATGGGCCTTGTGGCCCTCAGCCCCAGGCCTTGTAGATCAACTGCACACCCACCAGCGCCATCGCGATGATGATCAGGCGGAAGAACAGCTTCTCGTTGACGCGGGATTGCAGCCACAGGCCGCTTCTGACGCCCGCCCAGGCCACCGGCACCAGCAGCAGCGAGGTGGAGAGGCTGGTGAGGTTGATCTCGCCCAGCGCCACGTAGGGGCCCAGTTTCATCAGGTTCATGCCAGCGAAGATGATCACCGTGGTGGCGATGAAGGTCTCCTTGGGGTGCTGGCGCGGAATCATGTACAGGTTGTAGGGCGGGGCGCCGGCGTGGGCGAAGAAGCTGGTGAAACCGGCGGTGGCCCCGGCAGGAATGGCCAGCCAGCGGGGCAGCGGTTTGCTGGCTGTCGGTTTGAACAGCATATAGGCGGCGAACAGCAGCGAGATGACGCCCAGCAGGCCGCGAATCATGTTCTCGTCCAGCTCGTCGAACAGCACCACGCCCACCGCGATGCCGATGGCGGCGCTGGGCAGGATGATGCGCACCTCCGACCACAGCTGCTTGCCCCACCAGACGCGGGAGCTCAGAAAGTCCATCACCAGCAACAGCGGCAGCAGGATGCCGGCGGCTTCCAGCGGCCCGATGGCCAGCGCCATCAGCGGCACCGAGAGCGAGCCGAAGCCACCGGCGAAGCCGCCCTTGGAGATGCCGGTAAGGTAGGTCGAGAAGATGATCGCGCTCCAGGCCAGCGCAGAGTAATCGGGCAGTGTCAGCAGGGCATCGAGAGAATCGGTCACGGGCATCTCATGTCGAGAGGGCGGGCAAGGTGAGTCGTGAAGGCCCATTGTTGAACAATTCTGGCCGCGCTTCATCCCGACACGCTGCAATGAAGTCTTTCCCTTGGCGCACCAATGCGCTAAAAGGCGCATGTCGCACAGTGTTTTCTTTCGAGACACTGGGCGAGTAGCCTGATCTGGCGGGCATGTCGCAGTGCCTGCCGCTCGTTGGTCGAACAATCTCTGAGGTGGCGATGTCACGCGCTCCATTTGAAATCAGCGGTACCCGCATCGCGCCGGGAACGCGGGCCCAGGTCGATGTGCCTGTCGCCAAGCTCTACACCCATGCGCCGCTGCACATCCCCGTCGAGGTGGTGCATGGTCGCCAGCCCGGCCCGGTGCTGCTGGTGTGCGGTGCCATCCACGGTGACGAGATCAACGGCGTCGAGATCGTGCGGCGGCTGCTCAAGAGTTCCAGTCTCGCGCGGCTGCGCGGCACCCTGATCGCGGTGCCCATCGTCAACGTCTTCGGTTTCGTGCAGCACACGCGCTACCTGCCGGACCGCCGTGACCTCAATCGCTGCTTCCCGGGCAGTGAGAGCGGCTCACTGGGCTCGCGGGTGGCGGCGCTGTTCCGTGAGCAGATCGCCGATCAGGCCACCCACATCATCGACCTGCACACCGGCGCGATTCATCGCACCAACCTGCCGCAGATCCGCGCCACCATGACCGGCAGTGATGCCACGCGTCAGATGGCGGACGCCTTCGGTGCGCCGGTGCTGCTGAATGCCGAGCTGCGCGAGGGCAGTCTGCGCGCCTATGCCAGCGAGCGCGGCGTGCCGGTCATCACCTATGAGGCCGGTGAGGCACTGCGCTTCGATGAGTGGGCGATTCGCCCGGGGGTCAGCGGCGTGAAGCGCGTGATGCGCTCCATCGGCATGCTGGCCAAGGACCGCGACCGCAAGCCCAGCTCGCGTGCGGTGGAGATGTCCAACGGCTCCAGCTGGGCGCGGGCCTCCATCGATGGCATCGTCCAGAGCCGAGTAGGCCTGGGGGACCGCGTCGAGAAGCATCAGGTGCTGGGCATCGTCGCCGACCCCTTCGGTAACAGCGAAAGCGAGGTGCTGTCACCCGCGGATGGCATCATCATCGGCATGGCCAATCTGCCGCTGGCCAATGAGGGCGAGGCGCTCTATCACGTGGCGCGCTTCCATGCGATCGACGATGCCGAGAGCGCCGTCGACAACTTCCAGCAGCTGTTCGTGCCGGATTCCATCTAGGCGCTTCACGCCCCCTTACGGCCCTGTTGCTGGCAGTGATAACGCAAACGCCCCGCTCAATGAGCGGGGCGTTTGCGTTGTAACAGTCTGTCGTCTGGTCGAAAGCGACAGCCACAGAGCACTCAGCCGTGGCTGGTCTGGGTCTCGAGCGGGCCGTCATGACGCGCTTCCGCGCCGTGCATCCAGTCCACCAGCTTGCCGGCGAACACCAGCAACAGCAGGCCGCCGAGCACGCCGGTGATGGCGATGCCGCCGAACACGCTCATGGCACCGGCTTCGCCGACCAGCGAGCCGATCATCCCGGCCAGGTAGTTGGCCAGCGCCACGAAGGCGAACCAGGCGCCCATCATCAGCGCGCCCATGCGCACCGGTGACAGCTTGGTGACCATCGACAGCCCCACCGGCGACAGGCACAGCTCGCCGAGAGTGTGGAAGAAGAAGGCACCGACCAGCCACATCATCGAGGCGCTGCCTGCGGCTTTCTGCTCCAGCACTGCGCCGATCATGCACACGAAGCCGATGCCGAGGGCGATCAGGCCGAAGGCGAACTTGACCGGCGAGCTGGGCTCGCGGTTGTCCATGCGCGTCCACAGACCCGCCAGCAGCGGCGAGAGCAGGATGATGAACAGCGGATTGAGCGACTGGAACCAGGCCGCCGGCACTTCAAAGCCCATCAGCATGCGGTCGGTGTAGTCCTGCGCATACAGCGCCATCAGGCCGCCGCCCTGCTCGAAACCGGCCCAGAACAGGATGGTGAACAGGCCCAGCACCATGATGACCTTGATGCGGTCACGCTCTTCGCGGCTCAGCGGTGTCTTGCGGTTGCTGCTCTTGCTCAGGCGTGCCTCACGGCGGGCGCTGGGTTCGACCCCCAGGTCACCCAGATGGCGCGGCGCGAAGATGAGCTGGATGGTGACTGCCAGCAGCATGCCGATACCGGCCACCAGGAAGCCAGCATTCCAGCCATAGCCTTCGGCCATGGAACCCGCGACGATGCCCGACAGCAGCGCACCGATGTTGATGCCCATGTAGAAGATGGTGAAGGCGCCATCACGGCGATGATCGCCCTGTTGATAGAGATCACCGACCATCGTGGAGATGTTGGGCTTGAACAGGCCGTTGCCGACGATCAGCAGGCCGAGCCCGATATACAGCAGCAGCTCGGGGTCGAGACCGCTCATGGCCGGCGGCACGGCGAGCACGAATTGCTCGGTCGCCATGATCAGACCCCCGATCAGGATCGCACGGCGGGCGCCCAGCCAGTTGTCGGCCAGTGCTCCGCCGAACATCGGCGTGATGTACACCAGGCCCGTGAAGATGCCATACAGCTGCAGGGCGTCGCCCTGATTCCAGCCCAGACCGCCACTGGTGACGGCATCGGTGAGATAGAGCACCAGCAGGGCACGCATGGCGTAGTAGGAGAAGCGTTCCCACAGTTCCGTGGAGAACAGCAGATAGAGTCCGGCCGGATGCCCGAACAGCTCACGGCTGTTGGCTCCGGTAGGGGAGTGTGTGGACATGGAACCTCGAAGGAAGTGTCAGCAGAAGCAGCGCAGCCCGGATGACGGGACTGCATGGACCGGCCCACAGGTCTGCAGAGGAGGACTGTGGAGGAATCGCCGATGACGGAGCAGTTGTGTGGCTGACATCACGCGAGCATGGCGTGACGATGTCGAGACCGGTTGTTGTCCGTAGGGTCAGCCATTCTGCGTGAGATGGCTTTGTCAGACGATCAAACGAAAGTCATGCATGTTGTTGGTATTTAAGGGGTTATTAGCTTAGATGGCGACGCAGGGTTGCGTCAGGTGTCACGCCTGCCAGTGCAGTGTCGTCACTTTGCTGACTGCCAAGACGACGACACCCGGCGCGAGGGCCGGGTGTCGGGGGACTGTCTCTTGAAAGCGCTGCTCTCAAGAGAGAGGGCAGAAGATAGGGGGATGAAGAGAGAGCAGAAGCGGCGCGAACAGGCCAGCTCGATCAGGCCTGTTCGACCTGTGCCTCGGGCCGGTGCTCCGGCACGCGCGCCATGGCGTCATCGATGACCTCGATGCCCGCACCCGGCTTGTGGGCGTTCTCGGAGACATGACGGCGGAACTGGCGGCCGCCCGGCTGACCCTGGAACAGCCCCAGCAGATGGCGGCTGATGTGGTTGAGGCGCACGCCTTCGGCGAGACGCTTCTCGATGTAGGGGCGGAAGGCACGCAGCGCATCGTGGCGGCTGGTGTGCGGATTCTCGGCCTCGCCGTACAGCTCGCTGTCCACCGTCGCCAGCAACCAGGGGTTGTGGTACGCCTCACGGCCGACCATCACGCTGTCGACATGCTCCAGCTGCTCGTGCAGCTCATCCATCAGCTTCAGGCCGCCGTTGATGCCGATATGCAATGACGGGTGCGCCTGCTTGAGGCGGTGCACGCGGCCATAGTTCAGCGGCGGCACATCGCGGTTCTCCTTCGGCGACAGGCCCTGCAGCCATGCCTTGCGCGCATGCACGCTGAAGGTGTCGCAGCCGGCATCGGCCACGGTGGTGATGAAGCGCTCGAGATCGGCGTCCTCATCCTGATCATCGATCCCGATGCGGCACTTCACCGTCACCGGAATCTTCACCTGCGCCTGCATCGCCGCCACGCACTTGGCCACCAGCTCCGGATGGCCCATCAGACAGGCACCGATCATGTTGTTCTGCACGCGATCGCTCGGGCAGCCGACATTCAGGTTCACCTCGTCATAGCCCCAGCTCTCGGCGATCGCCGCACACTCGGCCAGCGCCTGAGGGTCGCTGCCACCCAGCTGCAACGCCAGCGGATGCTCCGTCTCGTCGTGACCGAGGAAGCGCTCGCGGTCCGGATTGAACAGCAATGCCCCGGTGGTCACCATCTCCGTGTACAGCAGCGTACGACGGCTCAACACGCGCGCGAAGGCGCGGTAGTCTCGGGTCGTCCATTCCATCATCGGCGCAACGGAAAAGGTGCGGTCAATCGGTGTCATCGGCATGGCAGTCATATCGGCTGGTGTGGGAGCAGGGATCGGAGCATCAGGTGCAGGCGCTGTCGAGACAAGCGGGCGGTGATTCTAGCAGCTTGTGAGGCGAAGCGCCGAGTCAGAGGGAGCCGCGAGCCAATGCGCCGCTCATGGCTCAATGCGTGTTGTTGACCTTCAGCGCCTCGATATCCTGGGCGATGTCTTCAGCGAGCTGGCGAACGGCTTCGCTTTCGCCTTCGCGCTGGGCGTAGGCGCGCAGGCCCATGACTTCGGCCTGCAGGCGACGGCCGAGGCGTTCCGGCTGGTGAGCGGGGCGCTCGGGGTCGATGAGTTCTCCGGCGTCGCGGGCGTCCGCGAAGGCCTGGCGGAAGCGGGCTTCCATGTTGGCGAGCAGCGTCTCGACCTTGTCGCGGGCGGCCTGTTCACGCTCGCCGAGTTCCAGCAGGCTCTTGGCCAGCATGCAGGCGCGGGACGGCACCTCGCAATCGCGCAGTCCGCCGAGCTTGCGGATATAGGTGGCGAGAGCGGTCAATGGCGAGTCGTGGCTGGCCATCAGGCTTTCCATCTCGCGCAGGCTGCGCGCGGAATAGCAGTCCAGTGCTTCCTGGAAGAGGCCATCCTTGCTGCCGAAGGTGGCGTAGATGCTGCCGGGACGCATGTCGAGCGCGTGCTCGATATCCTTCAGCGAAGTGGCATGAAAGCCCTTCTGCCAGAAGAGATTGAGCGCCCGTTCGAGGGAATCCTGGCGGTTGTGCAAGGTCGCGCGTGGCATGGCTGTCCTGACGATGGGGCTCGCGAGTGACGCCTGTCTTCGCGCGGCTTGGCGAAGCGGGCGGTCTGCAAGGAGCAAGGTATTGAGTGAGTACTCAAGTTTAACTTGAATGATCGCTCAAATCCAGCTAGTGTGTTCCCCGACAACGCAGTGCAGCGGATGGTCAGGCGTTATTTTGAGCGTTTGCTCATATCTTGCCCTGCATCCTCAGGGTCGCTGCTCAAGGCTTCATGCCACTGACTGGCAGCCCGCCCCTGAGGCCCCGCGCATCTGGCTCATCATTCCGAAGGAGTTCTCATGACAGATTTCACACTCTATACCGCCGACAATGCCCCGCAGGAAAGCAAGCCGCTGCTCGGCAAGTCCGTCGAAGCCTTCGGCATGGTGCCGGGCCTGCACGCCGTGATGGCCGAAGCGCCGGGCCTGCTGGAAGGCTACCAGGTGCTGCACCAGCTGTTCCTCGACAGCAGCTTCGATGATGAAGAGACCACCGTCGTGTGGCAGACCATCAACGTCGAGCACAACTGCCACTACTGTGTGCCGGCGCATACCGGTATCGCCAAGTCGATGAAGGTGGATGACGCCATCATCGAGGCGCTGCGCAACGAGACGCCGCTGCCGACCGAGCGTCTGGAAGCCCTGCGTACCTTCACGCTGGCCGTGGTGCGTGAGCGTGGCTTCGTCGATGACGCCACCGTGCAGACCTTCCTCGATGCCGGTTACACCAAGCGCAATGTGCTGGAAGTGATTCTGGGCCTGTCCCAGAAGGTGATGAGCAACTACACCAATCACCTGGCCGAGACGCCGATCGACGAGCCGTTCAAGAAGTTCGAGTGGCACAAGCAGGGCTGAAACTGAGGCGAGAGGGCACGGCAAGTGCCTGAGCCACCAATGCTAATGAAAATATTTCTCATTAGTGTTGACGTCTGAGCCTGCGGGTCATATTCTGGGGTCATCGCTTCCCCGCCATGGGTAGCGGTGTCCCGGCCAGCGGAGTCAGGCCCCTGTCCGGGAGGCTTCTCATCAGACAGTTTTACGGTCCTTGCCAGCGGCTCATCCTACGGGGTGGGCCGCTTTTTTATGGACAAAAAAGACGCCTCCTTCGCTTGCACGAGGGAGGCGTCCGGAAGCGCTTCTCGATTCATTCGCTTTCCATCTGCCAATGACAGGGAGGAAGGCTTGCGAGTCGAGCGGTGCTTCGTGCTCACCAGATTAGGATGTCAGGTCCCTGGCAAGCGTCTCATCAGGCCAGTCACGACCTTGATATTCTGGCGCCATGATACGTCAGCCGGTGAGGGGAGGCCAGCGGCGCGTGAGATAAACGCTGACTCAATGTTAATGAAAATATTTCTCATTAGTATTGACGGCGTCTGCCGGAGAGCATAATCTGGATTCATCGCTTCCCGCCATGGAATGCGGTAGCCAGAACAGCGGAGTCAGGCCCCTGTTCGGGTTTCTCCTCATCAAGCTAGTCACGGTCTTAGGGCGACTCTCACGGGTCGCCTTTTTTCGTGTCTGGCCGTCAAGCGCTGCTCTGGCGCGTTATCTCGATCCTCGCTCGATCTCTCGCTCAATCACTCGCTCAATCACTCCTGCGGGTGATCTCTCGCACGCGACTTCTCGCTCACGCCCTCGTGCTTGATAACGCCCCGTCGCTCGGCCTCCGCTGGCGCGCCATCTCGTTTAGAATGACGACATCCTATTCCCACGCCGACAAGGCGCCCGGGTTTCGCTGCCTTTTCAGACGGTTGGCCATTGCGGCCAGTCATTGTCATCAGTCAGTGCACAGGCGCGACCCGCGGGGCTTTTCGAGGAAGTCATCATGATCACACTCTATCGACTGCACGATGATGGCCGCCTGCGCGGCGAACATATCGTGTTGCCCGACCCGCAGCCCGGCCAGCCCGATGCGCCGCCGCGCCTGGCGGACAGCGCAGAAGAGGCGGCTGCCCTGCATGCCGGGTTGCTGGCCGATGACGAGCTGGCACCGCCGATTCTGGTGCGAAGTGATGTGCTGTGGATCGATCTCTGTGAGCCGGATGAGCAGGAAAAACGCTGGGTGAGCGAACAGTTCACGGTGGAGCTGCCTGATGTCGAGGAACTGGAGGAGATCGAATCGTCGTCGCGCTTCTATCTGGAAGGCGATGGCATCCACGTCGTCTCGCTGTTTCCGCATCGCAAGGGGCGCGAGCCACAGACGGCCAACGTCGCCTTCCATCTGCATGGGCGCCAGTTGATCAGCATGCGCCACGAGGACATCGGCCTGCTGCGGCTGTTCCGCAATCACCTGCGTCGCCAGCGACTGAGCCCGGAGGATGGCTGGGAGGTGCTGTTGGCGCTGCTGGCGATGAAGGTCGATTACCTGGCCGATGAGATCGAGGATATCTACCGGGCACTGGAAGCGCTGGGCAAGCAGGCGGTGCACCCCGAGGCGCTGGAAGACACCCTGCACGGCATCCTGTTGCAGGAGCGCTACAACGACAAGGTGCGCCAGTCGCTGCTGGACAGTCAGCGCCTGCTGCGTCAGCTGACGCGCCATCTGCCCTCGGCGCCACGCCAGAAGTCGCGGCGTCAGGAGATTCGCGACATGTTGCGCGACATCGACTCGCTCAATCCGCACACCACCTTCATCTTCGACAAGGTCAACTTCCTGCTCGATGCCTCGATCGGTTTCACCAACCTCGACCAGAGCCGCATCATCAAGATCTTCTCGGTGGCGGCGGTGGTCTTCATGCCGCCGACATTGATCGCCAGCATCTACGGCATGAACTTCCACTGGATGCCGGAGCTGGACGAGGACTGGGGCTATCCCTTCGCGCTGTGCCTGATGGGGGTGTCGGCGCTCTCGACCTATCTGTTCTTCAAGTGGAAGAAGTGGCTGTAAGTCACTGAAGACAGGCATAAAAAAAGCGCCTGGCGTCGTGAGACGGCCAGGCGCACAAGAAACTTGCATTACAACACTGAAGATCGCCACCGAGGCCCGGGATGGGCCGACAGCGAAACCGCGCGTGGGGGCGTCGCCATGCAGACCAGTCACCGGGAATCGGTGGGATGAGCAGTGCAACTACCTGAGCGCGAACCTGGACGGTCGGGCTGCGCCACGCAGGCCCGGCCGTCGTCGGTCTAGTCCGGGAGCAGGCGGCCGATGCCGCGACGCGCCTGCTCCCGCATGTTCGTGGCGCACAGTATAGGGTGCCACGCTTTGGAGAATAAGCGCGTACAATCGAAAACTAGGGTTTCCATATTGGAAACCTGAGGGAGTGATGGGGTGTCTGGCCGTATTCAGAGGGCCATGGCGGTTGCACAGCGAGGGTAAGGGAGACACATGGCGACACTTGATGCATTGCGCGTATTCGTCGAAGTCGTGCGCGCGGCCAGTTTCACGGCGGCGGCACGGCGACTGGGAATTTCCAAGTCGCTGGCGTCCAAGCGGGTGGCGGCACTGGAGGAGCAGCTGGGCGTCAGCCTGATCAATCGCTCGACCCGCAAGCTGCATCTCACCGAGGCGGGGCGCATCTACTACGAGCACGGCCTGCGCATCCGCGAGGAGCTGGAATCCGCCGAGGCCCGCGTGCAGTCCGTCACCTCGCAGCCGATGGGCCAGCTCAAGGTATCGGCGCAGGTGTCGTTCGGCTTCATGTATCTGGCCGCGCCGACCACCGCCTTCATGCGCCGCTACCCGGATGTCAGCGTCGAGATTCTGCTCGAGGATCAGCGCTTCGAGCCCATCGATGAGTCGGTGGATCTGGCGATTCGCATGGGGCCGCTGCCGGATTCCTCGATGGTCTCGCGCCCGCTGTGCAAGGTGGTCTATGGCCTGTATGCGGCGCCGGACTATCTGGCGCGCGTCAATGCACCGCCGGTGCAGCCGCAGGACATCCGCGCCTTCGATACCATCTTCTACGGCAATTACGACCTGGGGGCGCATTGGCGCTTCACGCTCAATGGCCAGCCCTTCGATGTGGAGCCGGAGTCGCGGTTGGTGATCAACAATCTGCTCGGCGTGGTGGAGGCGGCCAAGGCCGGCTTCGGTCTCGCCTATCTGCCGACCTTCTCGGCCCGCGCGGCAGTGGAAAGTGGTGAACTGGTGCCGCTGCTGCAGCCCTACTGGAACGAGCATGGCTCGATGGTGGTGCTGTTCCGCTCACGCAAGTACCTGCCCGACAAGACCCGCGCCTACCTCGACTTCATCACCGAGTGGTTCCAGGAGCATCTGCAGCTCTGACGCTGCCTCTACCGAGAGGGTTACCACTCGATGGCCTGGCCGGCCCAGTCGTAGAAGCCGCCGCTGGCGGTGGGCGGGAGTTCGCAGGCGACGCGCAGCAGACGGCGCGCCACGAAGCCCGTCGTGAACAGTTTGCCCTCGGGCACGCGGGCCTGGAAGGGCGTCGACAGGCCGGTGTCGGTGGTGCCGGGATGCAGCGCGACCAGCAGCGCCTCGGGATTGCGCCGTGCGATCTCGATGGCGGCGGTCTTGAGCAGCATGTTGTGGCTGGCCTTGCTGGCGCGATAGGCATACCAGCCGCCGCTGCGGTTGTCGGAGATCGAGCCGACCCGCGCCGACAGCGAGGCGAAGATCACCGGCGTGCGTCGGCGCAGGCGTGGCGCCAGCATTGCCAGCAGCAGGGCCGGGGCGAAGGCGTTGACCTGATGCAGGCGCGTCAGGGCCGCCAGACTCAAGTCTTCCAGGCGCTTCTCCGGCCATAGCTGCTCGCGCTCGTCATGCAGCAGGCCCAGCGCGTTGAGTATCAGCGCCGGTGGCTGTCCCGTCTCGCTCTCCCCATCCAGTTGCTGTGCCAGCCACTCCTCGAGGCGCGCGGTGCCTTGCTCGGTGGTCAGGTCGGCTTCCAGCGTCTCGAGCTCGGGATGTGCCGGAAGGCATGAGACATCGCGACTCACCGCCAGCACTTTTCCACAGTGGGGATGGGCGAGCAGCTCAGCGATCAGCGCCCGCCCGATCCCGCCGCTGGCACCGGTGACCAGTGCGCAGAAGCCCTGTGGCAGGCGCGCGAAGGTATCCGCCGCCAATGGCTGATCTTCCAGTCTGCTGTCTGCCATGCATGTCTCCCTCTGTAGTGGCCGAATGTGACTGTCGTCAGGCAGTGCGCTCCATCAGCCTGGCGAGACGGGAGTCGCTGCTCAGCGTGGTCGGTGTGGCGTCTTCCTGCAGGTGGCCCGCTTCCAGCAGCGCCAGACGCGTGAAGCGCTCCAGCCCCAGCGGCTGGTGGGTGATCATGATCAGGCTGCGGCCCTCGCAGGCGGCGAGAATCGCGCTCATCACCTGCTCGGCGCTGGTGCGGTCCAGTCCTTCGCAGGGCTCATCGAGCAGCACGATCGGCGCCGGTGACAGCAGCGCACGCGCCACACCGAAGCGGCGCAGCTGGCCACCGGACAATGAACGCCCCCCTTCATCCGGGAAGCCGGCCAACCCCTGTGGCTGGCGGGCTAGCCAGTCGCCGAGGCCAAGGCTTTCCAGCATGCGCGTCAGTGCCTCATCGCTGGCCTCGGGAGCGGCCAGGCGCAGGTTGTCGGCGTAGCTGGCACAGAACAGATGCGTGTCCTGCGGGCAGACCGCGAAGCTTGCGCGCAGCGTGGCCTCATCGAGTGAATCCAGCGCCACGCCGCCCAACGTGATGCGTCCGGCGCTGGGAATATGGAAGCGACTGAGCACGTCCAGCAGGGTGCTCTTGCCGCTGCCGGACGGGCCGAGCAGTGCCAGATGCTCGCCGGCAGCCAGCGTCAGGGAAAGCTCTTCAAGCACCGGCGTGTCGCCGTGGGTGACGCTCAACTGCTCGATCTCCAATGCATGACCCACCGGCGTGGCAGCCTCGGAGTCACTGGGGAACTGAGCCGCCGGCGTATTGGCCTGCACGCTGTTGAGACGCGCGGCCGCCGACAGGCAGCGACCGAGCCCCTGCCAGGCCAGCGGCAGTGGCGCCAGTGCCTCGAAGGCGCCGAGCACGGCCAGCAGGAACAGTGCCAGCAGGCGACCATCGAGCAGCTCGCCAGAATGCGTCGTCATGTCGTTGTTCGCATATGGCGCCATCTGCATGACGCCGAGTAGCGCCACCCCGGCCAGTGTCAGCCCCAGCAGACTGTGGCTCAGCCAGCTGGCCAGTGCCTGACGGCGTGCCTGGGCGCGCTCGATGCTATCCCGCTCGGCCTGTTGCTCGGCCAGGCGCTCAAGTTCTTCATTCCAGCGACCATAGATCACCAGCTCGCCCAGCCCCTGAAGGCGTTCCAGCAGGCGCGCGCGCAGGCGGCTGGCCGAGGACTGATGCCGCATGGCGTCACGGCTGCCACGCCACCAGGCCAGCCACGGCACCAGTCCGCCGGTCAGCACTAGTCCGATCACCGCCACCAGCGCCAGTGTCGGCGCGAAGATGCCGATCAGCGTGCCGGCGGCGAGGATGGCGCAGACCGCCACCAGCGAGGGAATCAATACGCGCACGTAAAGGCTGTCGAGGGCGTCGACATCCGCGCCCAGGCGGGTCATCAACTCTCCCTGGCCGGCATGCTGCAGGGCGGCGGGGGAGAGCGGCTCGATGGCCTCGAACAGGCGGCGGCGCAGGCTCGCCAGCAGACGCAGCGTGCCTTCGTGGGTGGTGACGCGCTCGCCATAGCGTCCGGCGGTGCGCGCCAGCGCCAGACCGCGCACGCCTGCCGCCGGTGTGAAGAAGTTGAAGGCCTGGGTGGCGGCGACGCTCAAGCCGGCCACGGCGGTGGCGGAGAGAAACCAACCCGACAGCGCCAGCAGACCGGTGGCGGCCAGCAGGGTGATCAGCGCCAGCAGCGCGCCGATGCCTAGCCAGCCGCGATGCTCGCGCATCAAGGCCAGATAGGGTGTCAACTCGCGAAGATGTGGGCGCTGTTCGGCGTGCGGCTCGGCCAGTGCTGGCTCACTGGCTGTGACAGCCGCGGGCATGTCAGGCGCGGGCTTGCGGATGGCGCGGTTCATGCGTCACCTCGCGGTGTCGGGAGGGGGAGCGGGCGGTCCTGCACCAGCTGGCCATCGTCCAGATGAATCAGGCGCTGGCACAGCGTCAGCAGCTCTGGTCGGTGGGTCAGCAGCAGCAGGGTGCGACCCTCGCCGAGACGCTTGAGCGCGGCGATCACGCGCGCTTCGCTGTCGGCGTCCAGGCTGGCGGTGGGTTCATCCAGCAGCACCAGCGGCGCGTCATGCAAGAAGGCGCGGGCCAGAGACAGGCGGCGTGCCTGACCACCGGACAGCGCCTGACCGCCCTCGCCAAGGCGCGTCTCGAGCCCACGCGGCAGGTGCTGGTACCAGTCAAGCAGGTCGGCATTGTCCAGCGCCGCTTCGAGCTGTGCGTCGCTGGCGTGAGGCCTGGCCAGACGCAGGTTGTCGGCCAGCGTGCCGGACAGGACCACCGTCTCCTGACCGACCCAGGTCGCCATGCCCGGCGGCAGGCCGTGGCTCAGCGGATGGTCGTTGAGATACAGCAGGCCGTCGCTGGCCTCGACGAAGCCGAGCAGCAGATTGAGCAGCGTCGACTTGCCGGAACCGGAGGCGCCGGTCAGCGCGACGCGTTCGCCCTGGGTGATCCGCAGGGTCAGCGGGCCGAGCGCCGGCGGAGTCAGCGTGCTGGTCTGGCGGTTCCACTGATTGGGATAGCGCACACAGACCTCTTCCAGCATCAGCGAGTGCAGCTTGCGGGTCTGAGGGCGCGCCGCGGGCAGGTCGCTGATGGCATTGTGCGCCTGTGCGCCAGCCTCGGCCTCTTGCGTGAAGGGGGCACTGCCGACGATGGGGGCGAGGTCGCTGGCGGCGGCCTCGGCCTCGGCCTTGGCGTGATAGTGCACGCCCAGCTCGCGCAGCGGCTGATAGAACTCGGGCGCCAGTACCAGAATGAAGAGTGCGGTCTGCAGGGACAGCGGTGAGTCGCCCCAGGTGCCGAATTGCAGATGGCCGAGGAAGTGGAAACCAAGGTAGACCGCCAGCAGCGCGATGGACACCGCGGTGAAGAATTCCAGCACCGTGGAGGACAGGAAGGCCAGACGCAACACGCGCATGGTGCGCTTGCGAAAGGCATGGCTGACCGCCTCGACCTGGGGGCTGCGTCTGGCGCTGCCGAACAGCTTCAGGGTCTTGAGGCCGGTGAGCAGGTCCATGAAGTGGCGGCCCATGCGGTCCATCTCCCGGAACTGCTCCTGCGAGCGCTTGCGCGCCGCGATGCCGACCAGAATCATGAAGATCGGCACCAGCGGTGCGGTGGTGGCCAGAATCAGGCCGGCCGCCCAGTTGAGCGGAAACACCACGCACAGCAGCATCAGCGGAATCAGCCCCGCGAGGCGTGTCTGTGGGCGGAAGTCGGCGTAGTAGCCGTGCAGTGACTCGACCTGGTCCCAGACGCGGTTGGCGAGACTGGCGCGATGCTGGCGACGCACCCACAGCGGGCCGAGTTCGGCGAAGCGCTGCAGCAGGCGCTCGCGCAGGCGACGGCGGATCTGCTGACTGGCGCGGGTGCCGGCATAGCCACGCAGGCCAGTGAGCGCGCCGCGCAACGAGAGACTGGCGGCGAGCACCGCGATGGCCGGCCACAGTGTCGCCAGGCCTTCGCGGTCGATCGCCACGCCCTGGGCCAGACGGGCGATGGCCCAGGCCTGGGCGAGCAGCACCAGCGTCGAGAGCAGGGCGCACAGGATGGCGAGCTGGGGCCAGCGGCCACCGGCACGTGCCAGTGTCTCCAGCCAGCGGCGTGGCACGAATTCTGCCGATGCAGTGGCATCGGTGGGGGAGGGTGAAACATCGGGTGCAGCGGCAGTTCGGGGCATTCATGCTCCTGCCGGTGGTGGCAGAGATAGTTGCAGGGAGGCGCTGGCGTCACGTCTCAAGGCAGAGAATGACGCATCTGGCGCAAGCTTACCGCCGAGAGAGCGTTGGTACACGGCGACGCACTGTCGCACATCTTCACCTTGCGTATAATATGCCCCAGCACTCGCTGCTGAGACAGCAGCGTGATTTCACGGCCCGGCAGTCAGTCATTGCCGAGACGCTTGTTGCCCTCTCTTCTCGAACTACTGGACCCCACATGACCGTTCGTACGCGCATCGCACCGTCGCCGACTGGTGATCCCCACGTCGGCACCGCCTACATCGCCCTGTTCAACCAGTGCTTCGCTCGTCAGCACGGTGGCGAGTTCATTCTGCGTATCGAGGATACCGATCAGACGCGTTCCACCGGTGAATCCGAGCAGATGATCCTCGATTCGCTGCGCTGGCTGGGCATCGAATGGGCCGAAGGCCCGGATGTCGGCGGTCCGCACGGCCCGTACCGTCAGAGTGAGCGTGGCGACATCTACGCCAGGCACTGCCAGCAGCTGATCGATGCCGGCCATGCCTTCAAGTGCTATCGCACCAGTGAAGAGCTGGACGAGCTGCGCGAGTCGCGCAAGGCCGAAGGTCTGCACATGGCGCTCAAGCCGTCCGATCTCGCGCTGCCGGCAGAAGAAGTGGCACGTCGTGAAGCGGCGGGCGCGCCCTTCGTCATCCGCATGAACGTGCCGGAAAGCGGCACCTGTGTGGTCAAGGACATGCTGCGCGGCGAGATCGAGGTCGAGTGGGCCCAGGTCGATGCGCAGATCCTGCTCAAGTCCGATGGCATGCCGACCTACCACCTGGCCAACGTGGTGGATGATCACCTGATGGAGATCACCCACGTGCTGCGTGGCGAGGAGTGGATCAACTCGGCGCCCAAGCATCAGCTGCTGTATGAATACTTCGGCTGGCAGATGCCGGAACTGTGCCACATGCCGCTGCTGCGCAACCCGGACAAGACCAAGCTGTCCAAGCGCAAGAACCCGACATCGATCCTCTACTACCGTCGCATGGGTTACCTGCCGGCGGCGGTGATCAACTATCTCGGCCGTCTCGGCTGGTCCATGCCGGACGAGCGCGAGAAGTTCACCCTGAGCGAGATGCAGGAGCACTTCGATATCCAGCGTGTCTCACTGGGTGGCCCGGTATTCGATGTCGAGAAGCTCAGCTGGCTGAACGGTCTCTACATCCGCGATCTGTCCGAGGACGAGCTGCTGAGCGAGCTGCGCCAGTGGGCCTTCAACGAGTCCTACGTCAAGCAGATCCTGCCGGAAGTGAAGCCGCGCATCGAGACGCTGTCCGAGGCGATTCCGCTGGCCGGCCACTTCTTCTCCGGTCTGCCGGCCATCACGCCGGACGACTTCGCCAAGGCGAAGCTGGAAGGCGAAGACCTGGTGCGTCAGATGCAGTTCCTGACCTGGAAGCTTGAAGCCGTGAGCCGCTGGGACAAGGAGCATCTGCTGGCGGAAGTGAAGCTGCTCTCCGAGCACTTCGGGCTCAAGATGAAGGACTTCCTGGCACCGGTGTTCGTGGCGGTGACCGGCTCGGCGACCTCCACCTCGGTGATGGACGCGATGGTCATTCTGGGCTCCGACATGACGCGCGCGCGTCTGCGTCACGCCGTGGCCGTGCTGGGTGGCGTCTCCAAGAAGGCTGCCAAGCGCTTCGAGAAGGAATATCGCGACCTGTAAGAATATCGCGACCTGCATGAATATCGCGACCTGCAAGGGTGTCTGCGATGTGCAGATGATGGCCCCCGTGACGTATGTCGTCATGGGGGCCATGTCTTGCAGCAGGGCGCTGAACAGCGCTTTCAGTGCTGATCAGCATCACGATGAGAATTGTGTGAAAAAGAAGTTGACGACCCCGAGGGTTATCAGTAAGATACGCCTCGTTCTTGAGAGACGGGGCCTTAGCTCAGCTGGGAGAGCGCAACACTGGCAGTGTTGAGGTCAGCGGTTCGATCCCGCTAGGCTCCACCAAGTTTCTCAAGCGACTGCGTCCCATTCGTCTAGTGGTCCAGGACACCGCCCTTTCACGGCGGTAACAGGGGTTCGAACCCCCTATGGGACGCCACTCTTCAGACATCCCGAGTCACCTTTCAGGTCTCGTGAAGTCAACAAAAAAGCACACCTTGCGGGGTGTGTTTTTTTTGTCCCTGATTCTGGCTTATGCACAGGCTGTGTGTCGGCAGAAAAGCATGTTATCCCCAAGTCGCCCTTGACAGACCCCGTGTCTTGTCCACTGTTCGCGCGCTCTCACATCTCCCCCTGCATCTCTTCCCAAAGTGCGGCCCCTGCGGCTGGCGCTTACGTCGGGTTACGAAAAATTTCTTTTATATCAATGGTTTATGCGCTGGTTAAATTTTGTGCAATCTGTTGGTAAGCCCGCTGTCATGCTGGTTCGCCGCGCTTGTCTAGGGGTTATCAACGAGGTTATCCACAGATAGTGTGGAAAAACATCATGAGCGCCGCTGCTGTCTGGGATGTTGCGCTGCGGCATGAAAAAACGCCTCATTCCCGCGTCCATATGGCGTTCGAATGAGGCGTTTTCAGTGCGAGGCCGTGTGATGCGATTCAGCTCGCTCGTGTGTATTCAGACCCGCTTCATCTGGAGAGGCGCTTGAGCAGCGAGGAGGTGTCCCAGCGATTGCCGCCCATGGCCTGCACGTCGGCATAGAACTGATCGACCAGCGCGGTCACCGGCAGGCTGGCATCGATGCGGCGTGCTTCCGCCAGACAGATGTCGAGGTCCTTGCGCATCCAGTCGACGGCAAAGCCGTGATCGTACTCGTCCTTGATCATGGTGGCGTGACGATTTTCCATCTGCCAGGAGCCGGCGGCGCCCTTGGAGATCACCTCGATCACCGCCTCGCGATCCAGTCCCGCCTGCTCGGCGAAGTGCAGGCCCTCGGAAAGTGCCTGCACCAGCCCGGCAATGCAGATCTGGTTGACCATCTTGGTGGTCTGGCCGGCACCGGTCTCGCCGATGCGCTTCACCATGCGACCGTAGTGCGTCAGCACCGGCTCGGCGCGTGCGTAATCCGCCTCGCTGCCGCCACACATGATGGTCAGCACTCCATTTACGGCGCCTTGCTGGCCGCCGGAGACCGGTGCGTCGACGAAGCCGATGCCGGCCTCGCCCGCGGCGGCGGCCAGCTCGCGTGCCAGGTCGGCGCTGGCGGTGGTGTGGTCCACCAGCAGGCTGCCGCTCGTCATGCCGGCCAGCACGCCGTCGTCGCCGTAGGTGACGCTGCGCACGTCATCATCATTGCCCACGCACATCAGCACGATATCGGCGCCCTCGGCGGCTTCTCGCGGGGTGGCGTGATGGCTGCCGCCGTACTCCTCGCTCCACTGCTCGGCGCGTGCACGTGTGCGGTTGTAGACCCGCACCTCAAGGCCTGCGCGTTTCAGATGGCCGGCCATGGGGTGACCCATGACACCGAGTCCGATGAAGGCGGCGGTACGTGGCGTTGTGTATGTGTCTGACATGCTGGGGGCTCCTTGCCATCAATCAGGAATGAGGTTGCGCCGCTCGCGGTGGGGCGCATGGCGTGCCGGCGCGCACAGGACGTGAAGAGGCCGGTACATCAGCACGCTAGCACGTCCGGGGCGGGGGTGGGGCGGCTTTATGGCTTGCTGTCAGGCAGGGGCTGCGCGCATGAGAGGCAACAGGCCAAAAAGAACCGCCTCCGAAGAGGCGGTCTGTCCTGCAGGCGCATGACCCGATGTTGCCGGGTGCTTGGTTGCCTGGTGCTTGGTTGCCTGGTGCTTGGTTACTTGGCCGGATAGTCGCGCTGCGGGTGGCCGGTGTAGAGCTGACGCGGACGGCCGATGCGGTGGCCGCCGGCGATCATCTCGTTCCAGTGGGAGATCCAGCCGATGGTGCGCGACATGGCGAAGATGACCGTGAACATGTTGGTCGGGATGCCGATCGCCTTGAGGATGATGCCGGAATAGAAGTCGACATTCGGGTACAGCTTGCGCTCGATGAAGTACTCGTCTTCCAGCGCGATCTGTTCCAGACGCTTGGCGATCTTGAGCTGCGGGTCGTCCGCCATGCCCAGCTGCTCCAGCACTTCGTCGCAGGTCTCTTTCATGACCTTGGCGCGCGGATCGAAGTTGCGATAGACGCGGTGACCGAAGCCCATCAGCTTGAACGGGTCTTCCTTGTCCTTGGCCTTGTCGATGAAGCGCTGGATGTTCTCCTCGGACTCTTCACCGATCTCGTCGAGCATGGCCAGCACGGCTTCGTTGGCGCCGCCGTGTGCCGGGCCCCACAGTGCCGCGATACCGGCGCTGATGCAGGCGAACGGGTTGGCACCGGTGGAGCCGGCCAGACGCACGGTAGAGGTCGAGGCGTTCTGCTCGTGGTCGGCGTGCAGCATGAAGATGGTGTCCATCGCCTTGGCGAACACCGGGTTGATCTTGTACTCCTCGCACGGGTTGCCGAACATCATGTACAGGAAGTTCTCGCCGTAGGAGAGGTCATTGCGCGGGTACATGAACGGCTGACCGATGTTGTACTTGTGGCACATGGCCGCCAGGGTCGGCATCTTGGCGATCAGGCGCACGGCGCTGACGTAGCGTTCCTTCTCGTTGGTGATGTTCAGGTTGTCGTGATAGAAGGCGGCCAGGCCACCGACCACGCCGCACAGGATCGCCATCGGGTGGGCGTCGCGACGGAAGCCCTTGAAGAAGTTGACGATCTGCTCATGCACCATGGTGTGGTTGCTGATCAGCTGGGCGAACTTGTCGTATTCCTCGTCGCTCGGCAGCTCCCCGAACAGCAGCAGGTAGCACAGCTCGATGTAGTTGGAGCTCTTGGCCAGCTGGTCGATGGGGTAGCCGCGATGCAGCAGCACGCCTTTCTGGCCATCGATGAAGGTGATGGATGATTCGCAGGCGGCAGTGGAGACAAAGCCCGGGTCGTAGGTGAACATGCCTTCGGCGGTCAGGCCGCGAACGTCGATGACGTCCTGGCCGAGCGTGCCGGAATAGACCGGGAACTCGATGCTCTTGTCGATACCGTCTACTGTCAATGTCGCTTTCTTGTCAGTCATGCCGACCTCCTCATTATTCGCGTAACTCTTTGACTTGCTTGCCATGCCGGGCTTGCATCAATCCCGCCCACTATAGAAGCCCGCGAAAGATTGTCAATTCGCCACACGGCGTAGAGACGCGCGCCATGCTGCTGTGCGTCAGTTCCCCGACGTTTACGTATCCCGTGCCGTCAGGTCGCGTCCTGTTCACTGCATTTTGTGCAATCCGTGGTTGCGGCCCTGCGACGTCATGCCATTTGTCATGCCAATGGCCAACCCCTATAATCCACCGTCGCGCGACTGGCGGGAAATTCGGCTCGGTACCGTGGATGGCCTGCGCCCGAGACCCTTCCTCAAACCACCGCCCCTGCGGGCTTGCGTCCGTGTTGGGCCAAGAGAGTGTGTAAGAGCCGTGAATAGCAAACGACCCGTAAATCTCGATCTGACGACGATAAAGTTCCCTCTCCCTGCGCTGACTTCAATCACCCACCGTATTACCGGCGTGATTCTGTTCGTGGGCCTGGTATTTGCGCTGTGGGCACTCGATGCCTCGCTGTCCTCCCCGGAAGGGTTCGAGGCAGTGCGCGACACCCTGGCGACCAACTTCCTGGCCAAGATCGTGGCCTGGGGCCTGCTGTCTGCCCTCGGTTTCCACTTCGTGGCTGGCATCAAGCACCTGCTGATGGACATGGATATTGGTGTCGAACTGGAAAGTGCTAATCGCAAGGCGCAGGTCACTGTCGTGATCAGTGCTGTTCTCGTGGTCCTGGCGGGAGTCTGGGTATGGTAAACAACATCACCAATTTCAGCCGCAGCGGTCTGTCCGACTGGGTGCTGCAGCGTGTTTCTGCCGTGATTCTGGCAGTCTATTCCGTGTTCATGGTCGGCTACCTGCTGCTCCATCCGAACCTCGACTACACCACCTGGAGTGGTCTGTTCGAGAACACGGCGATGCGCATCTTCTCTCTGATGGCATTCATCTCGATTGCCGCACACGCCTGGATCGGTCTGTGGACCGTGGCGACCGATTACATGAAGCCGACCGCACTGCGTTTCGGTTTCCAGGTCTTCGTCATCCTTGCGTTGTTCATCTTCTTGGTCTGGGGCGTTCAAGTCCTGTGGGGAGCCTGATACATGTCCACCATGCGTAGCCTGACATTCGACGCGATCATCATCGGCGGCGGCGGCGCTGGCCTGCGTGCCGGTCTCGAACTGTCCCAGTCCGGCAAGAAGACCGCCGTGCTGTCCAAGGTCTTCCCGACCCGCTCGCATACTGTCTCTGCCCAGGGCGGTATCACCTGTGCCATCGCTTCTGCTGATCCGAATGATGATTGGCGCTGGCACATGTATGACACCGTCAAGGGTGGCGATTACATCGCTGATCAGGACGCTGCGGAATATATGTGTACCGAAGGCCCGAAAGCGGTCTTCGAGCTTGAGCACATGGGTCTGCCGTTCTCCCGTTTCGACAACGGCCGCATCTACCAGCGTCCGTTCGGTGGCCAGTCCAAGGACTTCGGCAAGGGCGGTCAGGCGGCTCGTACCTGCGCCGCGGCTGACCGTACCGGTCACGCCCTGCTGCACACTCTGTATCAGGCCAACCTGAAGAACGGCACCGTCTTCCTCGACGAGTGGTACGCCATCGACCTGGTCAAGAATGCCAACGGCGATATCGTCGGCGTGATTGCCCTGTGCATCGAGACCGGCGAGACCGTGGTCGTGAAGTCCAAGGCCACCGTTCTGGCCACTGGCGGTGCGGGCCGTATCTACGCCTCCACCACCAATGCCCTGATCAACACCGGCGACGGTATCGGCATGGCACTGCGTGCCGGCCTGCCGGTCCAGGATATGGAAATGTGGCAGTTCCACCCGACCGGGATTCACGGTGCGGGCGTGCTGGTCACCGAAGGTTGCCGCGGTGAAGGTGGCTACCTGGTCAACAAGGACGGCGAGCGCTTCATGGAGCGTTATGCGCCGAACGCCAAGGACCTCGCGGGCCGTGACGTCGTCGCGCGCTCCATGGTGCTGGAAATCCTCGAAGGCCGTGGCTGTGGCGAGAATGGCGACCACGTCTTCCTGAAGCTGGATCACCTGGGTGAGGAAGTGCTGAACAAGCGCCTGCCGGGTATCTCCGAGCTGTCCAAGACCTTCGCGCACGTTGATCCGACCAACGCGCCGATCCCGGTCGTGCCGACCTGCCACTACATGATGGGCGGCATCGCCACCAACGTGCACGGTCAGGCCATCGCACAGAACGAAGACGGCAGCGACCGCATCGTCAACGGCCTCTATGCCGTGGGTGAAGTGGCCTGTGTGTCCGTTCACGGCGCCAACCGTCTGGGCGGCAACTCGCTGCTGGATCTGGTCGTCTTCGGCCGCGCCGCGGGCAAGTACATCGAAAGCGCGCTCAACGAAGGTGTCGAGTACCTCGAGCCGACGCAGAGCGACATCGATGCAGCCCTGGTGCGCCTGAACCGCTGGAACGAGTCCGAAAGCGGCGAGTCCGTGCCGGAACTCAAGCGCGAACTGCAGCAGATCATGCAGAACTCCTTCGGTGTCTTCCGTCAGGAAGACAAGATGGAAGAGGGCGTCAAGCAGCTGTCCGATCTGCGTGAGCGTATCGCCAAGGCGGGTCTGTCCGACAAGTCTCAGGTCTTCAATACCGCGCGTATCGAAGCTCTCGAGCTGGACAACCTGATGGAAGTGGCGGAAGCCACTGCCATTGCGGCCCTGACCCGCAAGGAAAGCCGTGGTGCTCACTCCCGTTACGACTTCCCGGACCGTGATGACGAGAACTGGCTCAAGCATTCTCTGTTCTTCCCGAACGAGAAGCGTGTCGGCAAGCGTGATGTGAACTTCGCGCCGAAGACCGTCGAGCGTTTCGAGCCGAAGATTCGTACCTACTGAGTCTGAACCCAAGGCGCGCGTCGCGACCCGCTCGGGACGCCGCGCCTTCTTTCAGACCAAGTTCGCACTCGCTCGAGTTCACTCTCGCTTGAGTTCGCCGTGATCGAGGTGCGTGCAGGTCACCGCACGCACCTGACCCGTTTGCCCGGAGGGGAAACCATGCTTCAGGTATCCATATACCGCTACAACCCTGAAACCGATACTGCGCCGTACATGCAGGAGTTTCAGGTCGACACCCAGGGTCGTGACCTGATGGTGTTGAACGTGATGGAAATGCTCAAGGAACAGGACAGCTCGCTGGCCTATCGTCGCAGCTGCCGTGAAGGCGTCTGTGGTTCGGACGGCATGAACATGAACGGCAAGAACGGCCTGACCTGTGTCACAGCGCTGTCCGAAGTCGTCAAGGACAACAAGCTGGTGCTGCGCCCGCTGCCGGGCCTGCCGGTCGTGCGTGACCTGGTCGTCGACATGAGCATCTTCTACAAGCAGTACGAGCGCATCCAGCCGTACCTGCTCAACGACACTCCGGCGCCGGCCATCGAGCGTCTGCAGTCGCCGGAAGACCGTGACAAGCTCGACGGTCTCTACGAGTGCATCCTGTGTGCCTGCTGCTCGACTGCCTGCCCGTCCTTCTGGTGGAACCCGGACAAGTTCGTCGGTCCGAGCGGTCTGCTGCAGGCCTATCGCTTCCTGGCGGACTCGCGTGACACCGCCACCAAGGAGCGTTTGAGCGAGCTGGACGACCCGTTTGCCGTATTCCGTTGTCGCGGAATCATGAATTGTGTCGCGGTTTGCCCCAAGGGTCTGAACCCGACACGTGCCATCGGCAAGATTCGTGAGCTTTTGCTGGCAAACGCCACTTAAAAGCCGCGCCTTAGCTTGCTATGATGCACGTCAGCTGCGGCAGGGTGTCACACCTTGTCGCAGCGCACAGCTTGCTGAAGCCGGTGCCTTGTGCACCGGCTTTTGACGATAAAAGAAGACTCAGATGGTGAAGGCCTCCATGGTTTCGCCATACAGGGCATAATCGAGTGACGCCGACAGCGCTTGTCAGGCGCCTACCCCACCCCATCAGTCAGGGTGACCGAGAGATGCAAGAAGGCACAATGGAGTTGATGTGGCGCACTTCCCATATGAGCGGGGGGAATGTCCACTACGTAGAAGATCTCTACGAGCGTTATCTTGTCGACCCGAATGAGGTTCCCGACGAGTGGCGCAACTACTTTGATACTCTGCCGCGTCATGACGGCAGCCCCTCCCAGGATGTTCCGCTAGCGCCGATCCGTGATCAGTTCTACGAGATGGGTCGCAACAGTCGCCGCCCGGTGGCTGTCTCTGCGGGCGAAAGCAGCGAGAACAAGAAGCAGGTTCGTGTTCTCCAGCTGATCAACGCCTACCGCTTCCGTGGCCACCAGAAGGCGGATATCGATCCCCTCGGTCTGCGCAAGCCGGCACCGGTACCGGACCTCGAACTGTCCTTCCATCAGCTGTCCGTCGCTGACATGGACGTCGAGTTCCAGACCGGCTCGCTGTTCCTCGGCAAGGATGTTGCACCGCTCAAGGAAATCCACGCCGCGCTGGAGCAGACCTACTGCCGCAGCATCGGCGCCGAGTTCATGCACATCGTCAATACGGAAGAGAAGCGCTGGCTGCAGCAGCGTTTCGAGTCCGTACGTTCCAAGCCGAACTTCTCACGCGATGTCCGTCATCACGTGCTGGAACGTCTGACCGCCGCCGAAGGCCTCGAGAGCTATCTCGCCAGCAAGTACCCGGGCACCAAGCGCTTTGGTCTGGAAGGCGGCGAATCCTTCATTCCGATGATGGATGAGCTGATCCAGCGCAGCGGCAAGTACGGTACCAAGGAAGTCGTGATCGGCATGGCCCACCGTGGCCGCCTCAACCTGCTGGTCAACCTGCTGGGCAAGAGCCCGTCAGAGCTGATCGAGGAATTCGATGGCAAGAAGCAGATTGCCAAGGGTTCCGGCGACGTGAAGTACCACCAGGGCTTCAGCTCGAATGTCATGACCCCGGGCGGCGAAGTCCACCTGGCGCTGGCGTTCAACCCGTCGCACCTGGAAATCGTCTCTCCGGTGGTGGAAGGCTCCGTGCGTGCCCGTCAGGACCGTCGCGAAGACAGCGAAGGCGACAGCGTACTGCCGATCTCCATCCACGGTGACGCGGCATTCGCCGGTCAGGGCGTGGTCATGGAAACCTTCCAGATGTCGCAGACCCGTGCCTACAAGACGGGCGGTACCGTGCATGTCGTCATCAACAACCAGGTGGGCTTCACCACCTCGCGTGCCGATGATGCTCGCTCGACCGAATACTGCACCGACATCGCCAAGATGGTTCAGGCGCCGATCATCCACGTCAATGGAGATGATCCGGACGCCGTGCTGCACGCCGCTCAGGTCGCCATCGACTACCGTCAGCAGTTCAAGCGTGACGTCGTGCTCGACCTCGTGTGTTACCGCAAGCGCGGTCACAACGAAGCCGACGAGCCGTCCGGTACCCAGCCGCTGATGTACGCCAAGATCAAGTCCCAGAAGACTGCCCGCGAGAAGTATGCGGACCGTCTGGTCGAGGAAGGCGTGCTCAGCGCGGAAGAGACCAAGCACCTGGTCGACCAGTACCGTGCCGACCTGGATGCCGGCAACCACGTTGCCAATGCGCTGGTGAAGCAGCCCAACACCGGTCTGTTCGTCGATTGGACGCCGTACCTGGGCCACGAGTGGACCGGCGTTGCCGATACCTCGATGGACATGAAGCAGCTGCAGGCCCTCGCCAACAAGATGTGCGAAGTGCCGGACGGCATCTCGGTCCAGCGTCAGGTCAACAAGATCTACGAAGACCGTCGCAAGATGGCCGCTGGTGGCATGCCGCTGAACTGGGGCTTCGCCGAGACACTGGCCTACGCCACCCTGGTCGATGCCGACCATCCGGTGCGTATCACCGGTCAGGACGTGGGTCGCGGTACCTTCTCCCACCGTCACGCGGTGGTGCACAACCAGAAGGATGGCGACACCTACGTGCCGCTGCAGCACATCAAGGATGGTCAGGCGACCTTCACCATCCATGACTCCTACCTCTCCGAGGAAGCGGTGCTGGCCTTTGAATATGGCTATGCCACCACCATGCCCAAGGCATTGGTCGTGTGGGAAGCCCAGTTCGGTGACTTCGCCAACGGCGCCCAGGTGGTGATGGACCAGTTCATCTCCTCCGGCGAGAGCAAGTGGGGCCGCCTGTGTGGTCTGACCATGCTGCTGCCGCACGGCTACGAGGGTCAGGGCCCGGAGCACAGCTCCGCACGCCTCGAGCGTTACCTCCAGCTGTGTGCCGAGCACAACATGCAGGTATGCATGCCGACCACGCCGGCGCAGATCTACCATCTGCTGCGTCGTCAGGTCATCCGCTCGCTGCGCAAGCCGCTGGTCGTGCTGTCACCCAAGTCTCTGCTGCGTCACAAGGAAGCGACTTCCACCCTCGACGAGCTGGCCGATGGCCGCTTCGAGATGGTGCTGTCCGACAAGGGCAACCTGGAAGCTTCCAAGGTCAAGCGCGTCGTGCTGTGTGCGGGCAAGGTCTACTATGACCTGGCCGCCTATCGCGCCGAGCAGGGCCGTGAAGATGTTGCCATCATCCGTGTCGAGCAGCTCTATCCCTTCCCGAAGGAAGAGCTCCAGGCCGCCATCGCCGACTACGAGAATCTCGAGCAGGTGATGTGGTGCCAGGAAGAGCCGCTCAACCAGGGTGCCTGGTATCAGAGTCAGCACCATATGCGTCAGGTCGCTGAGCAGCACCGTCAGGGGCTTGGCATGAGCCTGGACTTCGCCGGACGCCCGGCCTCTGCGGCACCTGCCGCGGGCTACATGTCCGTTCATAACGAGCAGCAGCGCCAGCTGGTCGACGACGCCTTCAACAAGTAAAGGCTCGCGACCCGCAAGGGCACCGAGAGAGAATTGAGTTAAGGAACTCCAATGGCTATCGATATCAAAGCGCCGTCTTTTCCGGAATCCGTCGCCGAAGGCACTGTGGCGACCTGGCACAAGCAGCCCGGCGACAGCGTCGAGCGTGACGAGCTGATCGTCGAGATCGAGACCGACAAGGTCGTGCTGGAAGTCGTCGCACCGCAGGACGGCACCCTGGGCGAGATCAAGGTTCAGGAAGGCGATACCTGCGAGTCCGAGCAAGTACTGGGCTCCATCGGTGATGCAGACGCCGCTGCATCTTCAGACGCCAAGGACGACTCCGCCGCTGAAGAGAGCAAGGACGACGCCAAGGCCGACAGCAAGCCGGCCGCCGGTGGCGAAGGCAAGACGCTGGAAGTCAAGGCGCCGAGCTTCCCGGAATCCGTTGCCGAAGGCACCGTCGCCACCTGGCACAAGAAGGTCGGTGAAGCCTGCGAGCGCGACGAGCTGATCGTCGAGATCGAGACCGACAAGGTCGTGCTGGAAGTCGTGGCTCCGGCCGACGGCGCCCTGAGCGAGATCAAGGTCGAGGAAGGCGATACGTGCGAGACCGAAGCCGTGCTGGCACTGTTCAGCGCTGGTGCTTCCGGTGGCGCTGCGCCGGCCGCTGAGGCAAGCGACGACAAGTCCGACTCTGACGAAGGTCAGGACGAGAAGGTCGGCGACAAGATCCTCGCCCCGGCAGCGCGCAAGATGGTGGCCGAGCACGATCTGGACGTCAGCAAGCTGGTCGGTACCGGCAAGGGCGGTCGCGTGCTGAAGGAAGACGTGGCCAAGGCCGTCAAGGAAGGCACTGCGGCCAAGTCCGCTGCCAAGCCGGCTGCCAAGTCCGGCGCTTCCAAGTCTGATGCCAAGGCCGCGCCGAAATCTGCACCGACCTTCGAGGGCGAACGTCCCGAGAAGCGCGTGCCGATGAGCCGCATGCGCCAGACCATCGCCAAGCGTCTGGTCAATGCCCAGCAGACCGCCGCCATGCTCACCACTTACAACGAAGTGGACATGAGCGCGGTGATGGAACTGCGCAAGCAGTACAAGGACACCTTCCAGAAGGTGCACGACACCAAGCTCGGCTTCATGGGCTTCTTCGTCAAGGCGGCCACCGAAGCGCTCAAGCGCTTCCCGGACGTCAATGCCTCCATCGACGGCACCGACATCGTCTACCACGGTTACCAGGACATCGGTGTGGCCGTGTCTTCCGACCGCGGTCTGGTCGTGCCGGTGCTGCGTGATACCGACAGCATGAAGCTCGCCGATGTCGAAAAGACCATCGTCGACTTCGGTCAGCGTGCCCGCGCCGGCAAGCTGGGCATCGATGAGATGCAAGGCGGTACCTTCACGATCACCAACGGCGGCATCTTCGGTTCCCTGATGTCCACCCCGATCCTGAATCCGCCGCAGACCGCCATCCTGGGCATGCACAAGATCCAGGAGCGTCCGATGGCCGTGAACGGTCAGGTCGTCATCCGTCCGATGATGTATCTGGCACTGTCCTACGATCACCGCATGATCGATGGCAAGGATGCAGTCCAGTTCCTCGTCGCCATCAAGGACCTGCTGGAAGATCCGGCTCGTTTCCTGCTCGACGTCTGAGACCGCAATGTCTCACGCCCTTGAGGATCTCGAGGGCGTGAGCGGCCCCGGCGGGTGGCACTGCCACGCGCCGGGTTGCCAACCCGAATCGAACTGCACCAACAGGAAGAGACATGGCCGATAAATTTGATGTGATCGTCATTGGCGCTGGCCCTGGTGGCTATGTTGCCGCTATCCGCGCTGCTCAGCTGGGTCTGAAGACCGCCTGCGTCGAGAAGTGGGTCAACAAGGAAGGCAAGGTCGTTCACGGCGGTACCTGCCTGAACGTCGGCTGCATTCCGTCCAAGGCATTGCTGGAAACCTCGCACAAGTACGTCGAAGCGCGTGATGAATTCGCCGAACTGGGCATCAAGGCCGACGGCGTCGAGATCGACGTGGCCAAGATGATCGAGCGCAAGGCGCAGATCGTGAAGAACCTGACCGGCGGTATCTCCGGTCTGTTCAAGGCCAACGGTGTCACCGCGCTGGAAGGTACCGGCAAGGTGCTGCCGAACAAGCAGGTCGAAGTGACCGATCACGACGGTGGCAAGGCGAGCTACGAAGCCGAGAACATCGTCATCGCGTCCGGTTCCGTGCCGGTCGAGATTCCGCCGACGCCGCTGACCGAAGGTCTGATCGTCGATTCCACCGGCGCGCTCGAGTTCGACGAAGCGCCGAAGCGTCTGGGTGTCATCGGTGCCGGTGTCATCGGTCTCGAGCTCGGTAGCGTGTGGAGCCGTTGCGGTTCTGAAGTCACCGTGCTGGAAGCGGTCGACAGCTTCCTGCCGATGGTCGATGCGGCCGTCGCCAAGGAAGCCCAGAAGCTGCTCAAGAAGCAGGGTCTGAACATCAAGCTCGGCGCCCGTGTGACCGGTTCCGACATCAAGGACAGCGAAGTCGTCGTCAAGTACACCGACGCCAACGGCGAACAGGAACAGACCTTCGACAAGATCATCGTCGCGGTCGGCCGTCGTCCGTACACCCAGAGCCTGCTCGACAGCGATGTGGGCATCAATCTGGACGAGCGTGGCTTCATCCACGTCGACGACCAGTGCGCGACCAGCGTGCCGGGCGTCTACGCCATCGGCGACGTGGTGCGTGGCCCGATGCTGGCGCACAAGGCCTCTGAAGAGGGCGTGATGGTTGCCGACATCATCGCCGGCCACAAGGCCGAGATGAACTACGACGCCATCCCGAGCATCATCTACACCTTCCCGGAAGTGGCGTGGGTCGGCAAGACCGAACAGCAAGCCAAGTCCGAAGGCATCGAAGTCAAGACCGGCAGCTTCCCGTTCGCGGCAAGCGGTCGTGCCATGGCCAACAATGCCACTGAAGGTCTGGCCAAGATCATTGCCGACGCTGAGACTGATCGCGTCCTGGGCGTTCACATCATCGGCCAGCATGCCGGTGAGCTGATCGCACAGGGTGTGACTGCCCTCGAGTTCGGCGCAAGCGCCGAAGACCTCGCACTGATCTGCACGGCTCACCCGACCCTGTCGGAAGCCGTGCACGAAGCCGCGCTGGCCGTTGACGGGCATGCGATTCACATCGCAAACCGCAAGAAGCGCAAGTAAGCGTCCTTCCGAACAAGAGACGCGTCGCCCCGGCCAGGCCGGGGCGAACGGTGGCAGTGGCATCTTGCGACTGCCGTTCGAGTCTAATGCAACCAATGGCATGACACGATGAACCTTCACGAATATCAGGCAAAACAACTTTTTGCCGACTATGGCCTGCCGGTGTCCAAGGGCTTTGCCGTTGACACCCCGGAAGACGCTGCTGAAGCGTGCAAGAAGATTGGCGGCGACAAGTGGGTCGTCAAGGCACAGGTCCACGCAGGTGGCCGCGGCAAGGCTGGCGGCGTCAAGCTGGTCGACAGCGCACAAGCCGCTTCCGACTTCGCGACCCAGTGGCTGGGCAAGAACCTGGTGACCTACCAGACTGACGAAAACGGTCAGCCGGTCACCAAGATTCTCGTCGAGAACTGCACCGACATCGCCGAAGAGCTGTACCTGGGCGCCGTCGTTGACCGCACCACTCGTCGCATCGTCTTCATGGCTTCCACCGAAGGCGGCGTGGAAATCGAGAAGGTTGCTGAAGAGACGCCGGAAAAGATCCTGAAAGCCGAGATCGATCCGCTGGTCGGCGCTCAGCCGTACCAGGCGCGTGAACTGGCCTTCAAGCTGGGTCTGAACCCGACCCAGATCAAGCAGTTCACCAAGATCTTCCTGGGTCTGGCGAAGATGTTCGCCGACAAGGATTTCGCGCTGCTGGAAATCAACCCGCTGGTCATCACCGACGAAGGCAACCTCCACTGCCTCGACGGCAAGATCAACATCGACGCCAACGCCGTCTACCGTCACCCGGACCTGCAGGCGATGCACGATCCGTCTCAGGAAGACGAGCGTGAAGCGCATGCTGCCAAGTTCGAACTGAACTACGTTGCCCTCGACGGCAACATCGGCTGCATGGTCAACGGCGCAGGCCTGGCGATGGGCACCATGGACATCGTCAACCTGTCTGGCGGCAAGCCGGCCAACTTCCTCGACGTGGGTGGCGGTGCTACCAAGGAACGCGTTGCAGAAGCATTCAAGATCATCCTGTCCGACGACAACGTCAAAGCTGTTCTGGTGAACATCTTCGGCGGCATCGTGCGTTGTGACATGATCGCCGAAGGCATCATCGGTGCCGTCGAGCAGGTCGGTGTCAACGTGCCGGTCGTGGTGCGTCTGGAAGGTAACAACGCTGAACTCGGCGCCAAGAAGCTGGCCGAAAGCGGTCTGAACATCATCGCTGCTACCAGCCTGACTGACGCGGCGCAGCAGGTTGTCAAAGCTGCGGAGGGCAAGTAATGAGCATTTTGATCGACAAGAACACCAAGGTGATCTGCCAGGGCTTCACTGGCGGCCAGGGTACCTTCCACTCTGAACAAGCCATCGCCTACGGCACCAAGATGGTCGGTGGCGTGACGCCGGGCAAGGGTGGTCAGACTCACCTGGGCCTGCCGGTGTTCAACACCGTCGCCGAAGCCGTTGCCGAGACTGGCGCTGAAGCGTCCGTCATCTACGTGCCGGCACCGTTCTGCAAGGATTCCATCCTTGAAGCGGCCAATGCAGGCATCAAGCTGATCGTCTGCATCACCGAAGGCGTGCCGACTCTCGACATGCTGGAAGTCAAGGTCAAGTGCGACGAGCTGGGCGCGCGCGTCATCGGTCCGAACTGCCCGGGTGTCATCACTCCGGGTGAGTGCAAGATCGGTATCATGCCGGGTCACATCCACCAGCCGGGCAAGGTCGGTATCGTGTCTCGTTCCGGCACCCTGACCTACGAAGCCGTCAAGCAGACCACTGACCACGGTTTCGGTCAGTCCAGCTGTGTCGGTATCGGCGGCGACCCGATCCCGGGTTCCAACTTCATCGACATCCTCGAGATGTTCGAGAAGGACCCGAAGACCGAAGCCATCGTCATGATCGGCGAGATCGGCGGTTCTGCTGAAGAAGAAGCCGCTGCCTACATCAAGGCGAACGTCACCAAGCCGGTCGTCTCCTACATCGCTGGTGTGACTGCGCCTCCGGGCAAGCGCATGGGCCATGCAGGCGCCATCATCTCCGGCGGCAAGGGTACTGCCGACGAGAAGTTCGCGGCTCTGGAAGCAGCTGGCGTCAAGACTGTGCGTTCACTCGCGCAGATCGGCGATGCCATCAAGGAAGTCACTGGCTGGTAAGCCGTTGATCTCCTGACAGCGATCGGCGCCAAGCGGATCGCATGTCACCGAAAGGGCAGGCCCACAGGGCCTGCCCTTTTTTCGTTTCTGGCCCTCACCAGTCTCTCTCTAGTGCATGTCGGCGGGGCTACCTGCGGCCGGTGGCGTAGGCGAGGGGCGAGGTGTTTCGGCTGATGCAGGCGGGGCAGGTGCGTTCATATCAAGCAGTTGCTAATCTGATGACTGTTCATTGGCACCTGACCAAGCGACACGTGCAGATGCCCCACGGCGCAACACGACTCACTGATAAGGATGTTCCATGCTCAAGTCATTCCCCGCCCTTACGCGCTCCGCGCGCCTGCTGGCGCTGCTGTCCCTGCCGTTGGCTGCTGGCATGCCGCTGTCTGCCAGTGCAGATTCCGGCGCGGCGGCAGCCTCCGCCCCTGAAGCTTCAGCGAGCATGCAGGTGCCTGCCAAGGGCATCGAGTCGGTGACCAGTCGTGATGATGTCGCCAGCGTCCAGGCGCGTCTCGAGACGGCGCTCAAGGCCAAGGGGCTGACGCTGTTCAGCGTCATTGATCATGAGGCGGGTGCCGAGAAGGTGGGCATGGAGCTGCCCGCGACGCATACCGTCATCTTCGGCAATCCCAAGGTGGGCACCCTGTTGATGCAGTGCAACGGGGCGGCCGCCCTGGACCTGCCGCAGAAGATGCTGATTCGCGCCGTGGAGGGCGGCAGCGTGATCGAGTGGAATGACCCGCAGTACATGGCCAACCGTCATGATCTGGGCGACTGCAAGCTGCCGCTGGACAAGATCGCCGGGCTGCTCAAGGGGCTGGCCGCCGAAGCAGCGGGTCAATGAAGGCAGCGCTCATCACGTGTCGATGCTGATATCGTGAACTGACAGCGAGCGCTGACGATCAGGCAGGACGAGAAACAGGCAGGACGAGAAAGCCGGACTCCTCACGGAGTCCGGCTTTTTGATGTTCCCCTGCCAAGGGCTGCCTGTCTTGAAGGGCTGCTTACAGAGCATCACCGTGCTGCTTCAGCCACTGCACGGCGCGGTCCGGGTAGTCAGTGAAGACACCATCGACCCCGGCGTCGACGAAGAAGGCGCGCAGCATGTCGTCGTAATCGCTGGCCCAGTCGGGGATGCGCCCTTCATCGAGGCGGAAGGTGTAGGGCATCACGATTAGGCCCTGCGCATGGGCTTCCTCGACCATTGGTGTGACCTTGATGTCGTCCCGGGTCGAGCTGTCCTCGATCACCATCGGCTTCCACGGCCCGATGCCATCGGCGTAGGTGGCGATGCGCTGCATGCCGCCTTCCTGATACATCCAGTCATAGTCGTAGGGCTCAAGCTTGCCCTCCGCATCCGGCTGGAAGGTCATGTCCCAGCTGGTCTCGCCCATCAGCTGCACCAGACGCAGGTCCATCTCCAGTTCGGGCTGCAGCTTGTCGTGAATGCGCTTGAGGCCATTGGGATCGAAGACCTGCACGACGGCATTGTCATCCTGCGCGACGTAGCCGTACTGCTTGAGGGTCTCGAGCACGGCTCGCGAGACCTGATTGCCTTCCGACTGGTGGAACCAGGGCGCCTTGATCTCCACATACAGGCCGACATCGCGTCCGGTGGAGTGATTCAGGCCCTGAATCATCTCGATCTCTTCACTCAGGGTGTGCAGGCCGAAGTGCGACTTGCCCAGCGGGAAGCGCTCAGGGTAGTCGGCGACCTGCTCGCCATCCTTGACGGTGAAGCCCTCGCTGAACGACAGCAGGCGCAGCTCGTCCAGCGTGAAGTCGATGGCATAGTAGCGGCCATCATCACGCGCACGCTCGGGGAAGACCTCGGCGACATTGGTCACGCGGTCCAGGAAGCGGTCGTGCAGTACCACCAGCTGGTCATCCTTGCTCATCACCACATCCTGCTCGAGGAAGTCGGCGCCCTGGGCGTAGGCCATCGCCTTGGCCGCGAGGGTGTGCTCCGGCAGGTAGCCCGAGGCACCCCGGTGGGCGACCACGACCTTGTCGGTGCCATGGCCGGGGTCGATGCTGCGCAGGGGCCTGTCATCAGCGAGTGCCGCTGAGGTCGAGGTGGCCAGCAGCGAGCCGACCACGCCCATCATGGCCAGCGGGCGGCGAATGCGGGCGGAAGTCGGGTGACGCTGGGAAGGATGCGGCATGTGAGATCACCTTGAGCTGTGGTTATTGTATGGCCGTTCAATAAAGCCGCCTGCCAGCATAACAAAATCTTATTCATATGGCGATGATCAAGTATTTTTCATGATGAAGCCTGCAGCGCTGCTCGGTCGCCCCGTCATGTGGCTGCCGAGCGACGCTTGAGCAAGCTTCCCAGCATGCTGCGTCCCGCCATCACGAAGAACACCGGGGCGCCGGCGATCAGGTAGAAATAGAAGGTCACTGCTCGCCAGATCACTACTGCCGCCGCGGCACTGGCGGCGCCGATCATCGGGCTGAGCAGGGCAGTGGAGGACAGTTCCGCGCCTCCGGCACCGCCGGGCAGCAGCGTCAGCTGGCCCGCTGCCAGCGAGAGCATCTGCACGATGAAGGTCCAGCTCCAGTCGATGTCCTGCCCCAGGCCGGACACGGCCAGATAGAGGATCGAGTAGCGCAGCAGCCAATGGGCACAGCAGAGCAGGAAGATCAGGCTCAGCGTCAGGCGCGGCAGGGCGAGTGTCTCGACCAGCGCATGGCGGAAGTGGATCAGGCCCCGCGCCAGCTTGACGCGTGAGCGATGGCGTACCTTGAGCCAGCGCAGCAGGCGTCCGCTGGTCTTGAGCAGGCGCCGATGATGCTTGCCCAGCGCGGCCAGCAGGCCAAAGCCGATGATCAGCAACAGCGCCGGCACGGCCAGCATCCACCCCAGGCGCAGGTCGATGGTATGCGAGAGGGCGTAGAGCCCGATGCTGGCCAGCGCCGAGAGGAAGAACAGCATGTCGGTGATCTGATCGACCGCGAATACCGCCGTGGCCTGCGCCGGGCGCACCCCCTGACGTGACAGCAGCCCCATCAGGGTAAGCGGGCCGCCACTGCCGCCGGGGGTGGCGCTGATGGCGAATTCGGTCGCCATCACCATGCCGACGGCGCGCCGTTGCCCCAGGTGACCGCCACGCCCGGCCAGCAGCAGACGCAACCGGCCGGCGTTCAGGTTCCAGCACATCACGATCATGCCCAGCATCAACAGGAAGGTGTCGAGGGGGAACTGGCGCAACTGGCCGCCCAGTCCGCTGCCACCCAGTACCAGCGGTATCGCGATGACCATCACAAGGCCAGCACCCAGTAACCAGAGGGCACGATTCATGGCAGATTCCCGCAGCGGGTTGTCACAAGGCCCATACGACGGGACTCATCAGGTGGGTGGGTCTCAGGCAGCACTGTGGGCCGCCTGGTGCGAGTTCAGTTGCGTCGTGTCAGACGTGGCGGGGGTGAGCAGTCCCTGCTGGGTCAGCCAGCCGATCTTGGTCATCGGCTGGCGCCCTTCATCGAGCAGGCGCTCGACCAGCGTCAGCCAATACTGGCGCGAGCGCGCATGACGCATGTCGACCGGATGCAGGCCCAGACGCAATACCGGCGCCTGTTGCTCGCGGCTCAGCTTGCGCTGCGTCACCCACTGCGACATCAGGCGGCGTGGCGCCGAGCGTGCGCTCCACACGAGTCCGGGCGCATCGATGACCGTGAAGTCAGGCAGTCGATAGAGATGCTGGGGATCGCTGGTGTAGCGGAAGTCGAGGGACTTCAGCGCCTCGCGAGTGCCGTCACTCATCAGCCAGGCAGGGGCCACGAAGCCGTCCAATGGCCAGCCGAGGCGCTTGAAGAGTGCGGCGCCTTCCCGCAGGCGTCGTCTGGCTTCGGCCTCATCGAGGGGGTAGAACTCGCCTTCCCAGGTCAGCACGCGGCGCATCAGGTAATCGCGCGGGGTGCGGGGGGCTGGCGCGTCATCGCAGTGATGGAAGCCATGCAGGGCAAGCTCGTCCCCCTGTTGGCGGCGAGAGTCCAGCAGGGCGATGAATTCCGGAGCGTCTTCCAGGGCGCTGCGATGATGGAAGTCAGGCACCACCAGCCAGGTGATTGGGCAGGGGTGGTTCAGGCGTGCCTGGCAGAGAGCATCCACCTCGGCGACGAAGTCCCGGTAGTCGGACCATGTCTCGGGCGCGACATCATGCAGGACCAGCAGAAAGTGCTGCTTGGCAGCCGGCGATTCAGCCATGGGTCACCTCCTCGAGTACCGGTTGCATGCGAGTCCCGGTGACCGCGTGATAATGCCCGAGCAAGCCATCCACGACACGGTCCCAGGCGTGGTGCTTCTCGACATGCCGCCGCGCCTGACGACCCAGTGCGGCGGGGTCGTTGGCGAAGACTTCCTGCACGGCACGCGCCATGGCATGCGGCGAGTGTGGGTTGCACAGCTGACCGCAGCCCAGTGGCACATTCTCCGCCAGCGCGCCGGCGCGTACCGCCACCACCGGCGTGCCGCAGGCCATGGCTTCCAGTACCACCAGACCGAAGGTTTCCTGGGTGCCGGCATGCAGCAGCACATCCACCGAGGCCACCAGGCGCGCCACTTCGGTGCTGCTGCAGAAATGCCCGGTCACGCTGACATTGTCGGGCAGATGCCGCGGCATGCCCGAGCCGATCAACAGCAGATGGTAGTCGGGGCCGAGCAGGCGAGCGGCCTCCAGCAGCTCATCCAGATTCTTCTCGCGTGAGCCGCGGCCGGCGAAGGCCAGCAGGCGCACGTGGTCTTCCAGGCCAAGCTCGCGGCGCAGGCTCTCATCGCGGCAGTCAGGGTGGAAGGTGGAAAGATCGACACCGAGTGGCTGGATATGGACATTGTCGACGCCAAGTCGGTCGAGTCGGTCGGCCATCACCTGGCTGGGGGCCAGCACGCGGTCAAAGTGGCGATAGAGGCGTTTGACGTAGCGATCGACGTTGGCCCCTGACCACTCGCCCAGGCGATTGGTGATCAGGCGCGGCAGGTCCGAGTGATAGAAGCCCAGCACCGGGACATCGAGCTTGCGACCGGCATCGAGTGCCGCCCACGCCGTGACGTAGGGGTCGCCGGCCTCGATGACATCCGGCTGCAGTGCCAGCAGCGTGCTGACCCAGCCGCCTCGGCGCAGGGGGAAGCGATAGCCGTTGCCGAAGGGAATGGGCGGTGCCGGCACGCTGTAGAGGTCATCACTGACACTGGTGGTCTCGCCGGGGACCAGCAGGCTGTGACGAACATCGGGCCGCGTCCGCAGACGTCGTCGCTTGGCTTCCAGGTAGGTTCTGACCCCGCCACTGGAGGGGGCATGGAACATGGTCATGTCAGCGATATGCACACGGACTCCTCAAGACCGCTTTACCGGTCGTGCGCGATGAAGATGAATCCCGACGTCACTGCCCGCCATGGCTGCCTTGTCGTGCTTCAGGGTGCTCCCGGGTGCTTGAGAAAGACGCAATCGAGCACGCAGATTCCAGCAAGCCAGTGGCATTGACGAACGAGCCTCTGGTCAAGTCATGGGGGGAACCCGACGTGAAACCAAGGGCACGAGGCATGATATGCGGTGTCGCGCGTGACGAGACGCCTCGCCACGCGATGTTCCACACTGCGGCTGGCAATGACGTTACATCAGGAGATGACTGGTCTGTGTGACAACAGGGAACAATGTTGGTGCGATGCGCTCCCGCTCTCGGACATTTGTCATCAAGCTCTTGGCATCAGGCTCCTGGCATCAGGTTCACTGCGAGGGGAGGGAAGAAAGACGTTTCGCCATGCTGGCGTGCTCCAGCAGGGAGCGCGTCAGCTGGCCTCTGCCTAGCGCTGCGCAAGAGAAGCCCTACGACAGGCAAAAAAAGACCCTGTCCGGAGCCACCGGACAGGGCAAGTGCGTGCACTACAGGAATACAGGGGGCGACAGGGGGAGGGTCGCCGGAGCGGGCATTGCAGGGTCTAGCAGAGGATCGACTCAGTCATGTCTGGCATCCGTGCCTGGTGTTGCATGGGGTCCTGGCATCGTTATCTGTCCTGATGGATGGAGATCGGGCGTCTTCACGCCAGTCCATGCTGGGACAGGTGCAGGGCGCTGGGCATGGCCTGGCCAAGCTCCTGCGAGAAGGCGGCTTCCGGCTCGGCTGGGCGCTGGCTGGCGAGCAGCACAAGGCTCAGCAGCAGGCCGGCGGCCAGCAGCAGGCGGTTGCGGGTACGGCGGCGATCACGTTCCAGCAGCATCGCGACATGTTCCATCGCTTCACGTTGAATCTCACGCTGGCGCTCCGGAGAGGTGGAGCTGCCATCCGAGCTTCTGCCTGAGCTGCTGTCTGCTGCGGAGTCGACACGGGCGTAGCTCATGGCCGGGTGACGAACGATGGCGGCATGCTCGGCCAGGTGACGCAGTGAAGTCGCTGCAGTGGAGCGATGAGTTTTCATTTCCGGGTCCTCGCATGGACGAACTTCATCAGGGACAGGCTTCAGTCATTCGCGCTTGGGTCAATCCAGTAACGCTGCAGCAGTGAAAGCAGATGTCGTGTGTCGATGTGAGGAGTATAGCGTGAGCTTATGTTTCACAAAATTACAATTTCTCACGCTTGGCACACGATACGTATACGTAATGCACAAGAACGAAAAACGCCCCGGGCGCAGAGCGCTCCGGGGCGTAGATGGCCGTGGCAATTGCCCGTGATGACAAGGCAGTTACATACGGCAGTGGTGGGTCGCGGCTTATTCGGCCGGACGACCTACCAGTGAACGACGCTCTTCACGGGCTTCGGTCAAGGAGACCTTGATGATGTCGCCCAGTGAGTAACGCAGCTCGTCTTCGATGCGCACGCGGCCTTCCTTGTCATCGATCGCGACCTTCTTGCGATCGCTGTGGATCAGCGGTGCCGGAATGAAGACGCTGGCGCCATTCTCTTCCAGACGCACGCGCATGCCGCCACGACGGATGTCGATGATCTCGCCAGTGAAGACCTGCTGTTCTTCGGCGGCCTTGGTCAGGTAGCGCACGTAGAGCCAGTCCTTCACATCGCGCTCGGCCATGCGGTTGAGACGACGACGTTCGCTGAGGTGCTCGGTCAGCTGCTCGGTGGCTTCCGCCGGCACGTCCTGGCCGAGAATCACGCGCTTGATCAAGCGGTGGTTGACCATGTCGCCGTACTTGCGGATCGGCGAGGTCCAGGTCGCGTAGGCTTCCAGACCCAGACCGAAGTGCGGTCCCGGCTGAGCGGACATCACGGTGTAACCCTGGAAGCGACGCATGCGCACGTCCAGCCAGGTGTCTTCGCGGCTGTCCAGCTCCTGACGGATCAGGCGGTAGCCTTCCAGGCTGCCCAGCTGTTCCGGCGTGGCGGTGATGTTCTGGCCAGCCAGGAACTCGATGGTGTCGTCGTACTTCTCCGGTGCGAAGCCCTGGTGCACGTTGAAGATACCGTGACCGATGTGCTTGGAGAGCAGACGTGCGCAGCTCAGGTTCGCGGTGATCATGGATTCTTCGATCATGCGATTGCTGATGCGGCGGTGGTCGGCACGTACGTTGAGCACGTTGCCTTCCTCATCCAGCTCGAACTCGAAGTCCGGACGCTCGCGGAAGACCTGGGAGTTGCGTGCACGCCAGGCGATACGCGCCTGAGTGAAGGCTTCCAGCTGACGCAGACCTTCGGCCAGCTCTTCGGTTTCCGGCTTCCAGCTGCCTTCCTGGCCTTCGATCCAGTCGGAGACGTTGTCGTAGGTCAGGCGGTGGTGGGAGCGCATGGTGGCCGCGAAGAACTTCGGCTCGCCGATCACGCCATCGGTATCGATGTCGACGATGCACATCAGCGTCGGACGGTCTTCACCTTCCCTCAGCGAGCACAGGTCGTCGGCCAGGATTTCCGGCAGCATGGTGACGTTCTGGCTCGGCAGGTAGACGGTGAAGGAGCGCGTGCGCGCCTCTTCGTCGACACGGCTGCCTTCCGGCACGTAGGCGGTCGGGTCCGCGATGGCGATGCCCAGGGTCCAGCCGCCTTCCGGGCGCTCGACGATGTGCAGGGCGTCATCCATGTCACGCGTCTTCTCACCATCGATGGTGAAGAAGGGCACGTGGGTCATGTCTTCGCGAGTCAGGCCTTCCTCGAGCAGCGGCCAGTCAGTGCCGCCCTCCGGAGAGGCCTGTTCCAGCGCGTGACGTGCCAGGGTGACGCGCCACGGCACACGCGGGTTGTCCACGGTGGCGATGACTTCCTCGATCTGGGCGAAGAAGCTGCGGTCGTCCTTGCGCATCGGGTGACGCAGCAGACGTGCCACGACCCAGTCGCCATCATTGAGGGCTTCCTCATTGATGCCACGCTTCACGCGCGCTTTCATGCGCGTGTTGATGGAGGGATGATCCGGCATCACGTTCAGGCGGCCATCACGCTTGCCGACACGAGCGACGAAGCGATCGACACCCGTCTCAATCAGCACTTCCGGCTGTACGGACTTCTTCTCACCTTCCACCTTGACGGTCGCTTCGACGGTATCGCCGTGCAGTACCTGCTTCATGGCGGGTGGCGGCACGAAGTAAGACTCGCCGTCCTCGCATTCGAGGAAGCCGAAGCCCTTGTCGGTGCCTTTGATCACCCCCGTGACACGGGGAATTTCCTGGCGGATTTGATCTTTCAGCTGCGCCAGCAGCGAATTGTTCTGCAGCATTTCGGAAGTTCTGTTGGCGGGGTCAGTGGCTCACTATACGGACATGGAGCATGGGGGGAAAGCTACCAGATGGCCCAACGCCCGCGCGGGCTGCGCGCAGGCGTGGATGAGCGCTAGGTCAACCGCGGGCAAGCCTGGCGAAAGCGGCCTGCCGGTGCACTTTGCCACAGGCTCGGACGTGCACTCAGTCGGCGGTCGTCGTGGCGTTCAGCAGACCCGAAACCGGCGTATCACCGTCGAACAGGGTGAAGATGGGCGCCTTGCGATAACGGCCGCCGATCTCGCGGGCCTTGATCAGTCCGAGCAGGAACTCGGCGACATTGGCCCGCGAGACCTGCATCTCGTCGGAGTCATCGGCGTTCTGGGTCAGCTTGCCGCTGCCGCTCTCGTTGGTGAGACGGCCGGGCTTGACGATGACGTGACGCAGGCCACTCTCGGCGAGGCACAGGTCAGCGGCCTTCTTGGCCGCGAAGTAGGGGCGCATCGCCGCCGGACCGGCCAGCGGTGTCTCGGAGCGGATCGAGCTGACCTGGATCACGCGCGACAGCCCGAATTCGGCAGCCAGCTCCGCGGTGCGCATCGCACCATGCAGGTCGATGGTCAGTGTCTTGTCCGGGCCGGTATTCGGGCCGGAGCCCGCGACGAACACCGCCTGATCGCAGCCATAGAAGGCCTGGCGCATCTCGCCTTCCAGGTCGCCCAGAACCGTCGGGATGCTGCGTTCATGGAACCAGCTCTGCTGATCGGTCGAGCGGATCATCGCCACGACGGGTTCGCCGGCGGCCTGAGCCTTCTCGCAGAGTTGACGACCGATCTTGCCGTTGGCACCTATGATGAGCGTCTTGCGCATGCTGTCTGCTCCTTCGCGAATCAAATGGCGAGGCGGCTGGCGAGTGACCTTCCCACTCACAGCCACGCCCCTCCTGGTACAGCAAGGTCTGCGGGCTGAGCCACGTGACTTCAAGGGGACTGCTGTTCGATGGCGGGCATTACGCGGCGACTCGCTCGCGGGATGAAGTCTGCGATGGACAAGCATTAAAGGCGGCTGTCATCTCTGTCTGTGGCACGGGAGCCTTGCTAGGATGGCGCTGCCAGACACGACTCCCTCAAGATTGCGTCAACGACAAGGATGCCCGATGAGCCGCATAGCCCACCCCGCCACTGATGATCATAGCGACACCGCCGCATGGCACGGCGCCGCCTTCCCCTCCGAGAGCGCGATCCGGGTCGGGCTGATCGGTTATGGCATGGCGGTGCGCACCTTCCACGCACCCTTGATCGAGGCCACGGACGGGCTGGCGCTGGTGGCGCTGTCCACCTCGCGGCCCGAGGTCGTCAGGGCCGAGCGCCCACAACTGGAGGTGGAGGCCACCCCGGAGGCCTTGCTTGCGCGCGATGATATCGATTTGATCATCATCGCGACGCCCAACGAGACCCATGCCCCGCTGGCCTCTGCGGCGCTGGCGGCAGGCAAGCATGTGGTCGTCGACAAGCCCTTCACGGTGACGCTTGAAGAAGGCGAGGCCCTGACCCGGCAGGCCGAGCAGGCCGGACGGGTGCTGGCGGTATTTCACAATCGGCGCTTCGATGCCGACTTCCTGACGCTGGCGGAATTGATCAACGACGGCACGCTGGGGCGCATCGCGCATCTGGAATCCCACTTCGACCGCTTCCGCCCGACGGTGCCGAACCGCTGGCGTGAGCAGGCACTGCCCGGCAGCGGCCTGTGGTATGACCTCGGCCCGCACCTGCTGGATCAGGCGCTGTGCCTGTTCGGCGAACCAGCCGCCATCCAGCTCACGCGTCGCGCCCAGCGCGAAGGCGCGGTGACCGATGATTTCTTCCACGCCGTGCTCGATTACGCCCACCATCCAAGGCACCCCGGTCTGGTGGTGGAGCTGCACGCCAGTGCACTGACGGCGGCGCCGACGGCACGCTTCGCCGCGCACGGCACCCGTGGCAGCTATGTGGTGTTCGGGCTCGACCCTCAGGAAGATTGTCTCAAGGCCGGTGACTGGCCCTCGCGTGACCCGCAGGAGCGCCAGGCGCGCCAGTGGGGGCGGGATGCGCGTCCCGGAATGCTGACCGTGCTGGAGGCCGACCCGGACGGCGCCGAAGGCGAGCAGGTGCTGGTGGGCGGCACCCATCAGGGCCGCGATGGCGACTATCCGGCCTGGTATGCGGGGCTGCGCGACTGCATTCGCGGCCAGGGTGGCAATCCGACCTCGCCCCATGAGGCACTGTGCGTGATGAAGTGGCTGGAGGCCGGCATCGCCAGCGAAGGTTGAAACCATCGAAGGTGAGATGACTCACGAAAGACGCGCGCCCTGAAGGCCCGAATGGCCAGCTATCAGAGGCGCGCGTCTTGTTTTCGAGGTAGTGGCAGGGGAGGTCGCGGCCTGCTCAGGCTGCGTCGTCCTCGCCCTTGTCGGCCTTGCGCATGCGCGAGAACAGCTCCGCGCGCAGCTCACCGATGCGCGGCACCTCCTCGGCATGGAAGGGGATGGGGCGCAGCAGGCGCATGGCTCGCAGGCCGAGACGTGCGTTCATCAGGCCACTGCCCAGCCCCTGACCGGCCTTGGTGGAGAGCCGGCCGGCCAGATTCATCGACAGCAGGTCCATGCTGGCCTCGGCGGCCAGTTCGCTGGCACCGGCGAAGGCCATCGAGGCCAGTACCTCCTTGAACAGCCGCAGGCGGCTGGCATAGCCCAGCTCCAGCCCGTAGAGGCGCGACAGGCGCTCCATCATGCGCAGCCCGCGCCAGGCCACCAGACTCATGTCGACCCAGGTCAGCGGCGAGACCGCCACCATCACCGCCGTCTCGCCACTCATGCGCGAGATCAGACGCCGCGCCTCACGGTCCCGCGGCCCCAGTACGTGGAAGGCGAACAGCTCGCGGCGCTCCGACGGGGAGTGATGCGCTTCACAGGCGGCGCGCCAGGCGCGCACGCCGGCATCATCATCGCCGAGCTTCATCTGGCGACGCAACT
>Ga0207897_100018_pt1 | contig 136220 bp, 112 predicted proteins | sample LinPmetageLP42_FD_184054 | JGI IMG/M metagenome (GOLD analysis project Ga0207897, IMG submission 184054) | Marine viral communities from the Pacific Ocean - LP-42 (SPAdes) | ecosystem: Environmental > Aquatic > Marine > Oceanic | place: Pacific Ocean | collected 2010-08-27
TTAATAGTTTTTACTTTTTCTGAGATAGCAAAGTACTCGCTTCTATCGTCTGATAACCTTAACCAAGCGGGACATCTGGTAGTTTTAGGTTTTTTAAATTCAACAGCATCTCTGTGTTTCTTAGCCCAAACAGAAGACAGCCTTTTAGATTTCTTTTTACTTTCTTGATGAGCTAAGTCTGCATTAACTGCTATTCGGATAACAGATATTAAATCGTCCTCACTGCCCTTTTTAAGAATTAATTCGTCTTGCAGAGTTACAATTAAAACTCCCTTCTCGATTATAGCGTAAATAACGTCTAGCGTTTTGCGTATACCTTGCCTAGATAATCTATCTACATTTTCAATGAGTATGTAATCACCTGATTTAATTTTATTAGTTCTTACTGCTTCAAGCATATCCGAGAGGCTAGGCCGATCAACTTCGCTAAAAGCTGATATACCTAAGTCTTGATAGCTATCATTACTGAGTGTTAAGCCATATGCATCACAATATTTTTGGCTTTGCTCTAACTGCCTTTCAAGAGAATGTCCTTGCATCTGAGCCTTGGTACTGAAACGGATATAACTATATGCTGTGGTCAATAGAAAAACTCTTAAAATACAATGATTAGGTTACCACTCTACCTTTTAATTTAAAGGGACACAATGTAAGCAAATTGTGCCCCCCTACTGCGGCAATTTCTAATGCTCGCTTGGCTGAGCTTTGCCCGACTACGTCTTGCAAATCAACTTCATATTCGGCTTCTTGAGAGATATTTTCGGAGGTAAATAACGGTAAGGTGTTTTGCTTACCTAAATGGTGAAATACATCGAGTAATTGAGAAGCTGGGACGATTTTTGCGCCTTTTATCAGGGCCGCTTCATTAGCATTTTCAACCGGCAATATGGCTGTACGCCCTTCTTTGGAGCAAGCGTAAGCAAAAGGCAGTGCACCCTTTATGGGGCGAATTTCACCTGATAGCGCCAGTTCTCCCACTAGCTCTATTCTGTCTAAATCTATCCCCTTAAGCTGACCACTGGCGGCAATAATACCAATTGCGATGGCCAGATCGAACCGCCCTCCTTCTTTAGGCAAATCAGCAGGCGCGAGATTGACAGTGATACGCCGCGCGGGAAACTCAAAGCCTGAGTTTATTAAGGCACTGCGCACACGGTCTTTGGCTTCACGTACTGACGCTTCGGGTAAGCCAACCAAGTTGAAGCAAGGAAGCCCGTTGGCGAGGTGTACCTCTACTGTGATAAGTGGGGCATCAATACCGACACTGGCTCGTGATAACACTACCGCTAATGACATAGGCAAAGCCTTTTGCGCGTCAAACTAGAATGTCATAAGGCTAGTCAAGCGCACGGGTTAGCGCCAATTAGCATCCTTATTCAAGCAGTTAGCGAACTCAATCCATGTGTTCTGGGTTAAAAACAGGTAGGTGCCAATGCCATTTCATCGCAGCCAAACGAGTTGCTAGGGTAATTACAAAACCAATGATCATGCAGCTATAAGTTGATAGCCCCAAATAAAATGCAGCTATATAACAGGCTCCACCAATAATACAGGCGGTGGCATACAGCTCGCCCTTCAGTACCAGAGGAATTTCACGGCAAATAACGTCACGAATAAGACCGCCAAAAACCCCTGTCATAGTGCCAAGGGCTATCGCGATAAAGGGGGATGCACCATAGCCTAGCGCTTTTTGTAAACCCATGACGTTAAAAAAGGCTAAACCAATGGCGTCAGCGACCTGCAGGTAGCGAAGAGGAAAGCGATGGCTGATGCGCAGCCAAATAATGGTGCAAAATGCCGCGCCGAGTATGGCAAAGAAGAAGCTATGATCTTGCACCCAAAATACGGGAAGATCTAAGATGATGTCACGCAGCGTGCCGCCGCCAATGGCGGTCACTGAAGCTAAAACAACCACGCCAAAGCCATCCATATGCTTTTTATAGGCCATCAAGGTGCCTGAAACAGCAAACACTGCTACGCCCATTAAATCAATCCAATGTAACCAGGTACTCATAAATCTTCTCACTGCTATTTGAGGCTGAATGATACCGTTAAATGATAAATTCTAAATAGCCAAACTCTGGGTTTGTATATAAACGACGCAAAAAAAGCATATAGCATTGCTTGATCCCTTGTAGGGGTTCGTGTTACCAATATAGGCAGTGACGATACACCCAAATTAAGTTAGAAATTAATCTAATGTTCTATTCCGACTCGTGCAGCAAAGTAATTATTTTGGTGACAGTAGTGGAGACGTGTTCTCTGCGGGGATAGATCTGAATTAACGTCAGACATTTTTAACCCCCCGCACGTAAGTTCGGGGGGTTTTTTGCTTTTGGCATAAAATTTTCTGAAACAGCTATTTCGACGGCCGGTAGAGGTTTTTCGCGCATTCCTATTTAAATGCGACCTCGACGGATTTTTTACATTATTTAAGTTAGAGAGAAGAGACAATGCCCAAGTTACGCTCAGCAACGACAACCCAAGGTAGAAATATGGCTGGTGCTCGCGCGCTCTGGCGTGCGACTGGTATGAAAGATGGTGATTTTGGTAAGCCAATAATTGCTGTATCTAATTCATTTACTCAGTTTGTACCGGGTCACGTTCACTTGAAAGACATGGGGCAATTAGTAGCACGTAGCATTGAAGCTGCCGGTGGCGTAGCAAAAGAGTTCAATACCATAGCCGTCGATGACGGTATTGCTATGGGCCACAGCGGTATGCTGTATAGCTTGCCTTCGCGGGAAATCATTGCAGACTCGGTTGAATACATGGTGAATGCTCACTGTGCAGATGCCATCGTGTGTATCTCTAACTGCGACAAAATCACCCCAGGGATGTTAATGGCGTCTATGCGCTTGAATATTCCGGTCATTTTTGTTTCTGGCGGCCCAATGGAAGCAGGCAAAACCAAGCTTTCAGATCAAATTATTAAATTAGATTTGGTTGATGCCATGGTAGCTGGCGTTGATGAAAACGTGAACGACGAACAAAGTGGCGAAATTGAACGCTCTGCTTGCCCAACATGTGGTTCGTGTTCAGGTATGTTTACCGCAAACTCTATGAACTGCTTAACAGAAGCGCTTGGGCTGTCGCTACCTGGTAATGGCTCAATGTTGGCGACCCACGCGGATCGTGAAGGATTGTTCAAGCAAGCGGGAACCCAAATAGTTGAATTGTGCCGTCGTTATTATCAACAAGACGATGAATCAGTTTTACCGCGCAACATCGCAAACTTTAAGGCATTTGAGAATGCTATGAGCCTTGATATTGCGATGGGTGGCTCAACCAACACTATTTTGCATTTATTGGCTGCTGCGGTTGAAGGGGAAGTACCTTTCACCCTAGATGATATAGACCGCTTATCACGTAAAGTACCGCATTTGTGTAAAGTTGCACCGTCTACCCCTCAATATCACATGGAAGATGTGCACCGTGCTGGTGGCGTGCTGGGTATTTTAGCTGAGTTGAATCGAGCTGGCTTGTTACATGGTGATACGCCCCATGTTTTAGGTAAAACCATTGGCGAAGTCATTAGTGAGTGGGATATTACGCAACCTGAAAACGCTCACGCTCTCGAGTTCTTCCGTGCAGGCCCTGCTGGCATCCGTACAACTAAGGCGTTTAGCCAAGATTGTCGCTACCCGACTGCTGATACTGACCGTGAAAATGGTTGTATTCGTAGCCGTGCTAATGCCTTCAGTGAAGAAGGTGGTTTGGCGGTGTTGTTTGGTAATATTGCTGAAGCGGGCTGTATTGTAAAAACAGCCGGTGTGGATGAGTCCATTCACGTATTCACCGGTCGCGCACGTATTTATGAAAGCCAAGACGATGCTGTTAAAGCGATTTTAGCTGACGAAGTGGTAGCGGGTGACATAGTGGTTATTCGTTACGAAGGCCCTAAAGGTGGCCCAGGCATGCAAGAAATGCTGTACCCCACGACTTATTTGAAAGCCAAAGGGTTAGGCAAAAAATGCGCACTTATTACTGATGGTCGCTTCTCAGGCGGTACGTCTGGTTTATCGATTGGTCATTGCTCGCCAGAAGCCGCTAGTGGTGGTGGTATTGGTTTGGTTGAAGAAGGCGATAGCATGACGATTGATATTCCACAGCGCAAAATCGGCGTAGATATCAGTGATGAAGAGCTTCAAGCTAGACGTGAAAAAATGGAGCAAAGCGCGAATCCTTGGAAGCCTGCTACTCGTGAGCGTAAGGTGTCATTGGCATTAAAAGCGTATGCTCTTTTAGCCACCAGTGCAGATAAAGGCGGCGTGCGCGACGCCAGTAAATTGGAAGACTAATGACCACCAGTGCCCAAGAGTATTTAAAGAAAGTATTAATGTCGCCCGTCTATGACGTGGCGGTAAACAGTGAGTTTGTGCATTTAAACAAATTCTCTACTGTTTTAGGCAACGATGTGTGGCTTAAGCGAGAAGACCAGCAACCGGTTAAATCTTTTAAACTGCGCGGTGCCTACAACAAAATTAGCCACCTTGATGATGCATCTCTTGAAGCCGGTATTATTACGGCTTCAGCGGGCAACCATGCCCAAGGGATAGCGTATTGTGCTTCTCGCAAGAATATTCAGGCTACGATTGTGATGCCTGAAACCACACCGGATATTAAAGTGGAGGCAGTGCGTAATTTTGGTGGTAACAATGTCAATGTTGTACTGCATGGGACTAGTTTTGACCAAGCAAGCCAAGAATCTAAACGACTAGCGGCGCTGCACGGCTATACCATGATCCCACCATTTGACGATCCTGATGTGATTGCCGGCCAAGGCACCATTGCCAAAGAAATGCTTGAGCAAAACCCCAACTTAGATGTGGTGTTTATCGCTGTGGGCGGCGGTGGTTTAGCCGCTGGTATGAGTGTTTATTTAAAGCAGCTTAAACCGAGCATTAAGATTGTGGCCGTGGAGTCGAGCGAGTCAGCCTGTTTACAAGCAGCCTTAAAAGCCGGTGAGCCAACCCCTCTGCCGTTTGTGGGTATCTTTGCCGATGGTGTGGCCGTGAAAACCATCGGGACTGAAACATTTCGCTTGTGTCAGCAATACGTAGATGAAGTGATTACCGTCAATAACGATGAGCTGTGCACAGCCATTAAAGATATTTTCGATGATACTCGGGTGATTGCTGAGCCAGCTGGTGCCTTATCAGTAGCGGCTATGCGCAAATACGCCAAGCAAAACGAGGTGACGGAAAAAGTGTTTGGTGGTGTGCTATGTGGCGCTAACATCAATTTTCATACCCTGCGGTATGTGTCTGAGCGCTGCGAATTAGGTGAGCAAAAAGAAGCTGTTTTTGCGGTAAAAATTCCTGAGAAAAAAGGCGCGTTCAAACACTTTTGCGAACTGCTAGGCGGCAAAATTATCACTGAGTTTAATTATCGCTTTGCCAGTGATAAAGAAGCCCATATTTTTGTCGGGGTAAAATTGCGCCGAGGCCAAGAAGAGTTTGCAGAGTTAATGCGTACCCTCAGTGCTAGCAACTATCCTTGTTTGGACATGTCAGACAATGAAATGGCCAAGCTGCATGTTCGCTATATGGTTGGAGGGCGACCTCCTGCTTTACTCAATGAGCATTTATTCTCGTTTGAGTTCCCAGAGCAACCTGGGGCACTCATGACGTTCTTAAAAACCTTAGGTGAGCGTTGGAACATCACATTGTTCCATTATCGCAACCACGGTGCTGCAGAAGGCTTAGTGCTCGCTGGTTTTGATTTTCCTGATACTGAACGCGCTGATTTTGAAGCGCATTTAAAGCAATTGGGCTATCAATACGCGGAAGAAACGGAAAATCCTGCCTATAAGTTTTTCTTGTCTGATGTGAATGGGGTTTTTAGCTAATTAATATGTAATAAAAAAGCGTTGGGCTATTTACCCAACGCTTCTCTTTAGTATTCGACTTTCACGAACAACGTGTTGTACCACTCCAGGTTAATAAGCTCCCCTTGTTAACATGGAATAATATTATATTTGCTGAAGTCGTTGTGCTATTTCTGGTGAAATGAGCTCTTCAACTGTGGCAAGCAGCGCTTCGCTGGTATCTGAATGTTCCAACTGCCCCTCGCTAGATGCATTAATAAGCGCATTGTCTTTCAGCGCGTGAATGAAAGTGGACAGCACATTCTTATCGAAAAACTCAGGTGAATTAATACCATGTAATGCCGCTAAGCGTTCTGCGAACTCACGGCTTTGCTTTTCTAAACGGCCACGGCCAATGGTTTTCTCTTTTTTCAGAATGGTCAGTACCGCAGCGTAACGCTGTAGCGTTTCTTGAATACTACGATTGAGTAACCAGAAAGAGTAAAATGCTTTGCTGGTGGCTGCAGGAGGGCATAGGGTTTCACCTTCGTGGCGTAATAAGCCCATGTCCAACATAGTGCTTAACAAGCGGTCGGTGTATTGCAGTGCTTGCTCTTGGCTCATATAAATAAATAGCTCACGCTGTAGCAAGGGGTAAAGCTGACCCACTAGTGAAATCACTTGCGTTTTTGCCAAGCCTTTGTGAGCAAAAACAATAGCGCTGACCAAGCCAGGTAAGGCAAATAAGTGCAGAATATTATTGCGATAATAGGTCAAAGCTACCGCGTTCTTACGTTTTAACGAAATAATTGTACCAAAGCTATCTTGCGACACTTCGAGCTTATTCAGTTTTAATGTGCTCTCTACAAGGGCTTTGGCATCGGCTTGTGGAATGCTCGACAAATCACTGTAAGGCGCATCTTTTAGTAAGGCTAAATAGTCATCTATTGCGCGTTCGAGCTCATCTTGCGCCATGGCATGCTTTTTCGCTGAGAGTAAACACATGGCACAAAGTGACATACCACTGACTGCAGCAGCCTGGTTGATACGCCCCATTACATCATTCGCCAATGTATTGACCGCCGGGGTCAACCACCGTGGCTTTTTGTCCGTTTCTAGATTCTGCGATTCTCGCCAATCAGGTACTTCTTGGTCTAAAAAATTACTTAAATTAATTGGATCACCAAAATTTAAAAAGCCGTTTCCATAGTTTTTAAGCTTACGTACCGCAGAAAACACCTGAAAAAATGACTCTTTCTTTTTATCTGTGCCTTTGAGCTCTTTTAAATAACTAGATACCTCCATTACATGCTCGTAGCCGATATACACTGGCACGATACTCACGGGGCGGTTAATCCCTTTAATCAGCCCTTGCAGCGTCATGGCCAGCATACCGGTCTTAGGGGGAAGCAAACGACCTGTGCGACTGCGGCCGCCCTCAGGGTAGTATTTTACCGAATAACCCTTATTGAACAGCAGCTCTAAGTATTCTCTGAATACGGCGGTGTACAGTTTATTACCGGCAAAACTACGGCGTAAAAAGAACGCCCCGCATTTGCGTAATATGCCACCGATTGGCCAGAAATTGAGGTTGATGCCCGCGGCGATATGCGGAGTAACTAAGCCTTCATGATAGATAACATAGGTTAACAATAGGTAATCCATGTGGCTGCGATGACAAGGTACGTAGATGATTTCGTGGCCATTTTGTGCCAAAGCGCGAACTTTATCCGCGTGTTTTACTTCAATGCCGTTGTAGACTTTGTTCCAGATTTTGGTCAATAAGCGGTCGCCAATTCGCACCAAGCCTTCACGGTAGTCAGCCGCGATTTCATCCACATATTTTTTCGCTTTGGCTTGTATTTGATGGTTTGACTGCTTTTTACTGAGCGCTTCGTCGCTGATTGCCTGGCGCACTGAATCTGCCCCTAGCACTGCATTATATAGTTCTTGTCTTTCTAGTAGGGTTGGCCCGATAAGATTTTGGCGTCGACGATGAAAGTGGGTACCCGCTAAACGGATCAGTTTATGGGCGATCTCTTCATCGCTGCCCTTTAAATCAGCCATGGTGCGGGAGGATACGGCTTTACTGTAGCAAACGAAATTATCGCGTCCTAAAAATAACACAATGAAAAACTTACGTAGCCAACTTGGAGAAACTTGATTGGCAATAATGTCTGACCAGCCCGAAAATTTGCGACCCGGCGCCCTGCCCCAAAAAATAGAAACAGGCACAATTTGTAGGTCTAGTTCCGGGTTTTCTCTATGGATATGAAAGAGTTTGGTGACGTCATCTGCAATGTTGGTAATTTTGACCTTTCTGGTCAGAACCGAGCGAGGCTGCTGTAAAAACAAGCAAGCAGGTAATTCCTTTCCCCCTACCTCTATGGCTTCTGAAGGTTTAGGTAAGCCAAGGGCATTCGTCGACCTTTTTAAGGCAAATTGGTCTGTAACAGAATGGGTACGCAATAAATAAATAATGGGCTTTGTGGTGTCAATTCCAAGTTCGGTCGCTATATCCGTGGGGATGCTATTGACCTTTACAAGCCATTTCAGCGGGACAGATATAATTGTTAGCAGCAGTTTATGCAGCCATGCCATAAGAGAGGTACCTAGGTAATTAAAGACGACTATAGGATACCACGTTCTTGACGTTTTCCATCCTGCGTAAGCGGTTTACAGGTCAGATGTCTTGTCGAGGTGTGCATTAATATCAGAATTCATTCTGAACCATTAATTCTTATTAAATTGATTGTTTAAATAAGATAATAGCTAGTTGGTTATTATTTTTAATACCTAACATGCAGTTCATATATTTAATTTTAAGGTGCTAAGCTAGTCAAATCACTGGTGAAAGCTAACTTGAAGGGTACATCTCACCATAAAGGCTAATATGCAGCCAAAACAGCCTTTGCTAATCTCTTTACTAGAAAACGTTCTAGACGATTTTCTGTCTGGAAGTATGAAATCTTTTTTTTATGAGTTTTATATTTATAAAAATAGATTTTGTGATTTATTCCACTTTAATAAGAAGTTGAAATTATGAATTTAAATAAACTAAGTATCGAGATCTACCATGATTTCAAGTCTGAAGGGGTATGGAAAAAGCGCCTTAGCCAATTTGTTGATTCAGAATTCTCAATGAAGAAACTTCAACTTATATACGCAATTAGTTTAGCGACGATTGTTTTAAGCTTGGGACTAATGATCTTTAGTCTTTTATTAAATCAAATTGTTGCGGATTGGTTTTTTGTTTCTCTTAGTGCCATTGCCGTCATTTCTACTGTGGTGTTTTTAATCAACATGCCACTGGTTAAATTAAGCGAAAATCACCGTAATGAATTATCTAAATTATTTTTTGAAGAATATCTCAATATTGAATTTTATGACGGCTATATTCAGCTTAGAGATCGACGCAGCTCTAGAGTCGTGCACCAATTAAAGTATCATGAATGAAACCCAGACCGATGACTTAATATCGCCGAAGTCTAATGCAAACGTATTGGTTTCGGCTTTATTGAAGCTCGGTCTACTTGTTTGTTGCTTCCTCTTTATATTAGCGGCATTTGTACCGTTAGATTCCTTTTCCCAACTTTGTATTTCAATCGGCATTATTGCCATTGTGTATGCCGCATCTTCCGAATCTTTACAGCATCATAAACTTCGCTACTTTTTTCGAATATTCGCGCTTATTTTAGGCTCTATCCTATCCGTGCGTTATCTGGTTTGGCGAGGATTTCACACATTAGAAACAACAGAAATTATATCCCTCGTATGTATGTGGATTTTATTCATAGCAGAAATTTATGCGGGAATTATTCATTTGCTGGGTTGCTTTATTAATGTATTTCCACTGAATAGACCTGAACTTCTGCTAAAAGATTATAGCGCTCATAAGATTCCTACGGTTGATGTCATGGTGCCTACCTATAATGAGCCGGAAGATTTATTAGAAATTACACTTCGCGCTGCACTGCTACTCGAATACCCTCAGGAAAAGTTGCACATACACCTACTAGATGATGGTGGTACCGATCAAAAAATAAATCAAAAAGATAAAAAAGCCGCGTCTCAAGCATTAGAGCGACGGCATTCGTTGCAAAGCTTGTGTAAAAAGTTAGGCGTTCAATATCATACTCGTGAAAAAAATCTGCATGCTAAAGCGGGCAATATCAACAGTGCTCTAGGACATACCGACAGTGAGTTGATCGTTATTCTGGATGCTGATCATGTACCTACTACCGACTTTTTAGAGCGAACCGTTCCGTGGATGATTGTTGATGAAAAGGTCTTTTTGGTTCAGTCCCCCCATTTTATGGCAAACCCAGACCCTGTCGAGCGTAACTATTTTTCTGCTTTTACTCGCATGCCGTCTGAAAACGACATGTTTTATGGGGTAATTCAAAAAGGACTGGATTTTTGGTCTTCGTCTTTCTTTTGCGGGTCCGCGGCTGTGCTCAAACGCGAGTGCTTAGAGCTGGTAGGCGGGATTGCGGGCGATTCAATAACGGAGGATGCTGAAACCGCGTTAGAATTGCATTCGCTGGGGTATAAATCGGTATATGTGGATAAACCAATGATTAGCGGTTTAGCACCAGAAACATTCGCTTCTTTCATACAGCAGAGGATTAGATGGGCACAAGGAATGGCTCAAATCTTAATCTTAAAAAAGCCCTTTTTAAATAAAGGCTTATCTTGGTACCAAAAATGCGGTTACATGAGCTCAATACTATTTTGGTTGTTTCCGTTTGCCCGCTTAACGTTTTTGTTGTCCCCGTTAGGGTATTTAGTTTTTGGATTAGAGCTTATTCAAGCGTCGATTCTAGATGTGTTTGCTTACACCATTCCCCATGTACTCGTTACCTTTCGTCAAACAAATATGCTGTTTGGAAAAAACAGGTGGCCTCTGGTATCTGAGCTATACGAAATATTGCAATGCACATTTATATTTCGCGCACTAATTACGGTCGTAAGAAACCCAACACAGCCTTCGTTTGTTGTCACTCCGAAAGGTGAGAACCTTAATGAAGATTATGTTTCGTCTTTGTCGAATATATTTTACTGGTTATTAATATTGCTTGGTATTGGCAGTGTAGCTGGCGTTTACGAGTTTTTTGCCAGCCCACTGACACGAGAGCTAACAGCGATCGTTTTTACCTGGAACAGTTTCAATTTTATTCTTTGTCTAGGGCTACTTGAAGTACTCATAGAGAAAAAACAACTGCGTAAACACTCGCGTTTACCCGCATACGATAAAGTCAAAGTTAGTCACTCTAATGGCGCTGTATACACTGGGCACTTAGTGGATATGAGTGTGGAAGGGGCACGGCTAGATATGGATTGCACAGAGACATTTCCTGATACTGTGATTATGTCTTTGTACACCAATGCACTAAATGAAGAGATCCAACTAACGTGCTCAGTGCGCTATCAAAATGCAGATTCTGGCGATGTCAGAGTTGCATTCGACGTGGCTAATGATGATGAAAAAAGTAAGGTTGTTGCCTTAACCTTATGTGATAGCTCTCGATGGGAAAGCTTCCAAAAAAGACGCACAAGGCAAATCTCTTATTTCTATGGTCTGCGTCATGTATTGAGCGTAAGCATCACCCCTATTTTCAAACATATTTATATGAAGTTTAAGCAGAGGTACCAATGAAATCGCATCTGAAAACCTTTTTTAGCCCTATATGTTTACGTATTGCGACTTGTTTAATCGGAATATGCTGTTTCAATGCTTTTGCTCAGAATACTCACGAATTTCGTTTAAGTGAGTTTTACGGTGGCAACGCTATCCTTAGACTGCAAGGGGGGAGTGCAAATGGCGATATGAGTATTCCGCTTTCTCCGTTAGTCAAAGTGACGTCGGCAAAACTACATTTGGAAGCCATTTCCTCTATTGCATTAATGGAAAGACGCTCAGTTTTAAACGTGCGTTTTAATAATGCAACCATTGGTCAAATTGCCTTTGATCCATCTCGTCCTGAGTTCACAGCAGATATTGATATACCTTCTTCGCTTTGGCGCAGTGAATATAACAGTTTAACCTTGGTCGCCAGCCATTTTGCTGATGCCTGTCAGGCTCCTGGGGCCCCTGATTTATGGAGTGAAGTGAACTTATATGAGTCATCTATCACAATCAATACAGAACACGTTGTTGATAATTTGAGTTTGCAAGCGTTATCGAGCTTCTTTCATCCGGGGGTCGGAAGTCAACGCAGCGTTAAACTAGTTACCATAGATAATGATACCTTTGAAGATGATATTAAACAGCATTCATTGCCCGTTATCGCGCAAGGCCTTGCTTTGCGAGAACAGTATCAAACCTTGGAGTTTGAGCATATATCACAGGCTTTAAAGCGTAATGAAGTAGAATTGAATGAGCGCTTAGAAACAGATGAAGCAATCGAACGTTACAGGCATAGTAGTTGGTATTTAGGCAGAAATAGTAATTACAACTTGCATGTTTTGGTTGCAACCCGAGATGCTCTACGTGAGTTTTTGCCTGAAACCATCACCAATGACATTAAAGGCCCTTTCCTTAAAATTCAAAAAACACCGAGCATTCGCATTGGAGATCGCATAATTGTTGCTGCACAGAATCGGTTAATCGTATCGGGCTTAACGGCGCAAGAAGTTGCACACGCATCGACAGTGCTTGCGTATATGGATGATAGCCTTAACCCAGACGACCAGATCAATATACTTAGCGAACAAACTCTTACCTCGTCTTTGCAGGCTAATGTGACGCTGCAACCGGGTGGCGCATATTCATTTAGGCGCATGGGCAATGGGGATAGCACATTTTTCGGTGCCGGTACGTTTAGCAAAAAAGTCGAGGTGCGTCTTCCAGCAGATTATTATGTTGCAGAAAGTGCCAATGTGAAGTTGGCCTTGAATTTTGGATATGGTGCAGGCTTCGGTGCTGGGTCAATTCTTAATATTTTAGTCAATGATGAAATCATTCATGGCTTGGCGTTAGAGGAAATCAACGGTCGTTCATACCGAGAGTATTTGTTATCTATTCCTGCTCGATATTTTAGCGGTGGCATTAACCAAATAGAATTTAGTGTGAACCAGGCTACTGTTCCCCAGATAGGCGAGTGTGCGAGCGCAAGCGGCGAATACTTGCGTTTCTATTTAAGTGGTGACTCTACGATTTCGATCCCTGAGTCGGTCTTTATTGCCAAGCAACCCGACTTAAAACTATTGGCTCAAACAGGGTATCCGTTTGCGCGATTTACGGGGAGCGAAGATACAAATATTTATATTTCACAGCAGGATATGCTCTCAAGTGCATTGACTATAGCTGGCAAAGTCGCGCAGTCCGCTGGTAACCTAGTGCCTAGTATTCAAATTGTAAGCGGTGTGCCAGAAGTATTGAGCAACAATGCCCTAGTGTTGGCTCAGCCTGATGATTTGAGTGAAAGCTTATTTAGCAATGTCTCTACGTCTATTACCAAAGTCAAAAAGTGGCCCTATCGTTTACAAAACGAATTGTTTAATCGTGTTTCGGGTGATTCCTACAACGCATATTTAAGAAAACAAGGTGCAATGGAGTTTACCTTGGAAGAAAGCGCCTTAGGGGAACTTGCTGTACTGGTAGGTTCAAAGAATCCGACGGCGCAAGAGTCTGGTACGCTGTTCTTTATTGTTGCCGATAACACAACTGTGCTTAGTAAACGCGTTTCTGAATTGGTCCACGGGCCATTGTGGGGGCAGTTATCGGGTGACTTTTTTGCTTGGGACAATAGTGAGTCACCACAAATTGTTATGCAAGTTTCACCTACGTACGAAGTAGGTCAAGCAGATACGATTTCTGAGATAAAAGCGTGGCTGTCAAATAACCCATGGTATTGGTTAGTCGTTGTGTTCTTACTCGTGGTACTAGCTAGTTTTATTACCTATACGTTGATAAAGAATAGAAATGAAAAACTTAAGGAGCAGTGGTGAGGTTCTCAGTAAAGGTAGGGCTTGCCATTAGTGTGGTCGTTATCACTTTTTTCCTACTTTATTCATGGGAACGTAAAGCCCCCAGTGTGTTTGAAAACAGTTGGCAGCAATACAAAGAGCTGTTTGTTGAAGATGGCCGGGTTATTGATACCGGTAATCAAAATATTTCTCACAGTGAAGGTCAAGGGTACGGACTATTATTTGCAGTAGAAGCGAATGATGAGAAAGGCTTTGAAGCACTTTGGCGCTGGACACAGAGCACCCTGCAGCGTTCAGATAAGCTATTTAGTTGGAAGTATGTCCCTTGTGCACGCAATGATGCCAGTTGTATCACAGACCCTAATAACGCAACGGATGGTGATATTCTCATCGCCTGGGCGCTGCTGCTTGCAGCACAGAAATGGCATAACGAAGAATATAAGCTGGCCAGTGATGGCATCCTATCTGTCGTTGAACAAAAACTGATTAAACGGGCTGAAGGTTACACACTCTTATTGCCTGGAGAATATGGTTTTGTAAATTCAGACGGAAGCATTCAAATTAATTTATCGTATTGGGTTTTTCCTGCCCTGCTGGCTTTTTCAGAGATAACCGGCAACCCAGTTTGGTCACAGCTTTATCGCTCAGGTACAGCGTTACTGGATAAAGCACGATTTGGACAGTGGACACTGCCTTCAGATTGGGTGATTTTTAATGACGGTGAGTTTTCGTTAGCCGAAGCGTTGTCTGCAGAATACGGCTATAATGCAGTTCGTATACCTATCTATTTGGTGATGGCGGATGATGAGCAAACACCACTACTCACACCATTTTTAGCATTTTGGAAACAAGCCGAAGTACCTGCAACAGTGAACCTTCAAGACGGAAGTGTCGCCCCCTATTCTTACACTGAAGGCATGCGAGCAATAGCGCTGGCAACCCAGAGTTATACCCACAGCCGAGGCGAAGAAACACTAAATTTACCAATTGTCTCAGCAAAGACAGATTACTATTCTGCTAGCCTGATTTTGCTTGCGCTCATGTCACTTTCAGCTGAATCACGCTATTGATATGAAGTACCTTCACTCAACTGTATTCACTGCATTTTGCTTACTTAACGAGATGGCCATTGCTCAAACAGTGGATACTCAATATGACGAACAACAGGTTGATGTTCAAAGCAAAGCCAAAATCGACAGCTTGGAATTAGCTGCCGAGTCGCCAGACACATTTGCACTTTGGTACCATATTCAGCAAAAAGATCTAGTTTTAGCTCAGCAAGAATTTGCGCGTCTGAAAAAGCGACATCCGCGTTGGCAACCTGATAAAGATCTACTGAACGCCATATCGGGCCTTACGACTGCAAAGATGAGCAGTCCCAAAGAACCGCAACTGCCAATCGTGACACAAAAAGTCTTAAGCGTTTTTGAGCGCATGAGCCGTGGTGGGGAGACGCACTGGCGCAGTATGCCACTGAAGCAATTACAGCAGGCATCAGAGCGCGCGTTTCAAGAAAAAGACTTAGCACATCATGCCCTGCTGGGCTGGGCGTTTATTTCACGGGAATTATATACCCAATCTTTACGTCACTTTACTTATTTACGTGAACACAAAGAGGATGAAAAGAGCACCTCGGACGGTATTCGTCAGGCAATATTAGGTTTAGTAACCCAAGCTGTTAGTAGGGGGGACAAGCACGCGCTGGTCGAGCTGATTGCTAAATACCCTCAGCAACCGATCATCGAGCATATCGAGTTTCATGCATGGCAAGACTATCAACACAAAAAATATGAACCTGCGCTTGAGTGGTTTACGTTTACCGACAATTACTTTTCACAAGTATTAAGTTTGAAGCAATTAGGCCAGGAAGATGAAGCTGTCGCGCTGGCGTGCCAGCACGTCTTAGTCGCTAATTTGCTCACCTACTGTGTGAACGCCTATTCGGAAAAGCAATTAACGCTATTTAAGCGAGAGGCATATCAAGCGAGTATCGATATAGCTGAGAAAATCCGTTCGCTTCAGCCATTAAAAACGGCACAATTGGAGATATTCGCCTGGTCACATTTTCATCTTGGGCATGCTCAGCAGAGTGTGCAGGCATTTTCTGACTTGATTCAACAGCAGCCCGACAATCAAAATTACGCCACGATATTGGTCATTTTACTAAAAGATGACCAGCAAACTCTGGCCGAGCTAGCTAGTGCTTATCCACTGATTGCGCAGGAATTAAGTAACAAACAACAGGCTCTTGCATGGAGCAGAAAACAGTTTAATCGGTTTTCTCGCTTGGATAATGCACATGTTCAAGACCAACACTTTTTGCTTGAAGCTGGTATTCATTGGCGCTCGCAAGGGGCAAACGATCCTCTTTCGGATTTTGACAGACAACGTTATTTCCTCGGCTTAGCACACGACTGGCAGCAATATCGCTTTGGTGTTCGGCTTAATTATCAAAAAACGCACAGCAATTCACCTAACGTGGGCGATGCGTTTGGCTTAGGCCTTTTAAATAACGCATACAGCGGTTTAACAGGCACCAATGAACTGGGCATTAGTGGTTTTTTAAAAAGGCAAAATACAGACTCAAATTTATTGGCTGAAGTGTCATATTGGCGGCCGCAACATTCGCTACGTTCTGTGCTCACCGGCAAGGTCTCGGGGGTACGGTTTTTGGGGAATACAACGCTTGCCATGGCCATATTTCGGGAACGGCTAAATGACAGTACGCTAAGTCTACATGGGTTGTTTACAGATGAGTTGGTACGATGGGGTTCAGTGACGGCTAATGGTATTAAAGGTCTTGTTGCATATGCTGTATCACCTCAATGGAGTGTATCTGTTGAACTGGCGGGTGCCGCGCTACGAGGGGGAAGTGTCAGAAATAACCACAAGTGGAATGCAAGCCTTGCCCTAACTCGCAATCTTAATAATATATATCCTGAAAACCTAGATTATTTGCGCGTAGGGCCGTATCTAAGCTGGACCCACTATAAGAAAAACCTCAATGCTTTTACCGTTGGAAATGGTGGATATTTTAGTCCTGATTTACTGATGAGCTTAGGGGGGCGAGCCGAGGTGCTTACTCTTGAAGATAAAACATGGCAACTAAAAGGAAAACTCGATCTTGGATATGTCATTAGTAAACCAAAAGATATTACGGTTTTTCTCCATGACGAAGATGAGCAAAGTCTAACCCAACAGGATGAACAGGGGCTTGGGTTGGGCCTTGAGTTAGAGGGGCAGTGGTTGTTCCACCCTAAATGGGAGTTAGTGGGGCAAATTAAGCACAACTACAGTGACACCTATAGCGAATTAAATATAGGACTGCATATACGTTGGAATTATAGCGCTCGAAGCGGTGAAACAAGTGATGGATTTATTTCCTCATCTCCTTATCAGGCAGATTATCCTTGGTATTAGTGACGAAAGCAGTCAGGTATGAGGCTGGCAAATAGCTATATTTATACTGTTCCGCTGGATTGGCATGTTGTGTCAAGCCAATAAAAATTTGAGATTTAGTAACGACTGTATATACTCACAGTTAAACTGTATGAAACAACAGGCTGTGTATGCGTCCACTAACTCCCAGACAAGAAGAAGTTCTACAACTGATTAAAACCACAATGCTGGATACCGGCATGCCGCCAACGCGGGCCGAGATTGCTAGGCATCTTGGCTTTAAATCAGCTAATGCGGCTGAAGAACACCTTAAGGCTTTGGCACGAAAAGGGGCGATTGAGATATTGCCCGGTACGTCTAGAGGTATAAGGTTAACAGAGCCGTTAGAAGATCAGTTAGAAGATCAAGGGTTGCCCCTTATTGGCCGCGTAGCCGCTGGTGAGCCTATTCTGGCCCAAGAGCACGTTGAAATGCACTATAAAGTTGACCCAAGTCTGTTTAAGCCCAGCGCTGACTTTTTATTGCGAGTCAGTGGTATGAGTATGAAAGATATCGGTATTTTGGACGGCGACCTACTGGCTGTGCATAAAACAACGGATGTGCACAATGGTCAGGTTGTGGTTGCTCGCGTGGACGAAGATGTGACCGTTAAACGTCTTGAACGTAAAGGACGTCAGGTAGTACTGCACGCCGAAAACGATGACTTTCAGCCGATTAAAGTGGATTTAGCCACACAGCCTTTCAACATTGAAGGTATTGCTGTAGGTGTTATTCGCAATGCTGATTGGATGTAACAGTTTAAAACCTCACACATAAGGGAGAGACTTCTCTCCCTTTTTTCTACCTTTTTCGACTTCTGTAGTGACACTAGAATTCGTCATTTTATCGCAACTTACTAACTTTTTTATTTTTTCTAAAACCTGCTTTTAAAACCCATCTAAAAATCACGTTTGTTAGCAAAATGTAAACGTAACACACTGATCGGCTGATTGAATTTTGTTCGATTGGATATAAAATAAACAAAATAACTGGACTACTCCCCCTGTTTTGGGTAATGCTTGTTATAGGGTTAACAAGTCAGTAACAAAATCGTCTTGTACAAACCTTACAATAATAAAATAAGACGTAAAGTTTGTTGGCTAGCGCCACTATTTCAAGCGTTTGACAAGCAGGGGGCCGAGTGAAGAAGATTTCGTTAAGTGTGATGGCAATGCTAGGAGTGTTTCAAAGCGGAACCACTTTCGCAGAGTCTGTATCCGACTTAGATCAATACCAGCTAAATATGCGCAGAGGTGTCACCGACATCAGTGCAGAGGTCTATGACTTGCATATGCTGATGTTTATTATCTGTGTCGTTATTGCTGTCGGTGTATTCGGCGCGATGTTTTATTCGATTCTATTTCATCGTAAGTCTAGAGGTGCAAAGCCTGCGAACTTCCACGAGAGTGTGAAAGTAGAAATTGCTTGGACGGTTGTTCCCTTTATTATTCTGATTGTAATGGCTATTCCTGCGGCTAAAACGCTTATCGCCATGGAAGACGCCAGTGAGCCTGACGTGACAGTGTTGGTGACCGGATCTCAATGGAAATGGCACTATAAATACATGGATAACGATGTGGAGTTTTTCTCCCGCCTCGCCACACAGCCGGACGAAATATCAGGCAAGTTAGAAAAGGGTGTGAATTATCTTCTCGAAGTGGACCAACCGCTTGTTATACCTACTGACAAGCGTGTTCGCTTCCTAATAACCTCTGATGATGTGATCCATTCTTGGTGGGTTCCTGATTTTGCCGTTAAACAAGACGCCAATCCTGGTTTTATTAACGATGCGTGGGCTCAGGTCAATGAGCCTGGTATTTATCGTGGGCAGTGCGCTGAGTTATGCGGTAAAGATCATGGCTTTATGCCAGTGGTTGTTATCGCTAAAGAGCCCGCTGAATACGATAAATGGATAGGCGAGCGCCAAGCAATTCAAGAAAAAGCCAAAGCGGAAGAGCAAAGATTACTCGCCATGAACATGAGCAAAGAAGAGCTTATGAGTAATGGTCAGAAAATATATACATCCGCCTGTGCGGCTTGTCATATGCCTAATGGTGAAGGGCTGCCGGGGGTATTTCCTGCTTTGAAAGGCAGTGATATAGCGCTGAATGATATGGCTACGCATATTGATATCGTGCTCAATGGTAAAACCGGTACGGCTATGGCCGCCTTCGCTAAGCAGTTGACCATGTCTGAACTTGCTGCGGTTATCACCTATGAGCGAAATGCTTGGGGTAACGATACCGGTGATTTAGTACAAGCAAAAGATATCAATGCTGCTTTAAACGGCCAATAGGGAGACGATCATGAGCACAGTAACTGACACGATTCATCACGACGACGATCATCACGAACATCATGCGCCTCCTTCAGGTATTAAGCGCTGGTTGTACACCACCAATCATAAAGACATAGGTACTCTTTACCTGTGGTTCGCTTTTATTATGTTCTTAACCGGTGGCGCCATGGCGATGGTTATCCGCGCAGAGCTATTTCAGCCTGGATTACAAATTGTCGATCCTAACTTCTTTAACCAAATGACCACAGTACACGGCCTGATCATGGTATTTGGTGCTGTTATGCCAGCCTTTACAGGGCTTGCTAATTGGCTCGTACCTATGATGATCGGCGCGCCAGATATGGCATTGCCACGTATGAATAATTGGAGCTTTTGGATCTTACCTTTTGCTTTCTTGATCCTACTATCATCATTGTTCATGGAAGGTGGCGGTCCTGCATTTGGTTGGACTTTCTATGCCCCGTTGTCCACTACCTATAGCGGCGATAGCACTGCGTTATTTGTATTCTCAGTGCATATCATGGGGATCTCTTCGATCATGGGCGCGATCAATGTGATCGTGACTATTTTCAATATGCGCGCCCCAGGTATGACTTGGATGAAAATGCCACTCTTTGTGTGGACTTGGCTGATAACCGCATTCCTGCTGATAGCGGTCATGCCGGTCCTAGCTGGCGCTGTAACTATGGTACTCACCGATAAGTTCTTCGGTACGAGCTTCTTTGATGCCGCCGGCGGCGGTGATCCTGTTATGTTCCAACATATCTTCTGGTTTTTCGGGCATCCGGAGGTATACATCATGATACTGCCGGCTTTTGGGATCATTTCCCAAATTGTACCGACCTTCGCTCGTAAACGGTTATTCGGCTATGCCTCAATGGTGTATGCAACCGCATCAATCGCGTTATTGTCCTTTATCGTTTGGGCTCACCATATGTTTACCACGGGAATGCCGGTATTTGCCGAGATGTTCTTTATGTTGGCGACTATGCTGATTTCAGTGCCTACAGGGGTAAAAGTATTTAACTGGGTCGCAACGATGTGGCGAGGTTCTCTAAGCTTCGAAGTGCCCATGCTGTTTGCGTTGGCGTTTATTGTGCTGTTTACGATCGGTGGGTTGTCAGGTTTGATGTTGGCTATTACCCCGGTGGACTTTCAATATCACGATACCTATTTCGTGGTAGCCCACTTTCACTACGTGTTAGTAACGGGTGCTATTTTCTCAATTATGGCAGCTGTGTATTACTGGTTACCTAAATGGACTGGGAAAATGTTTGATATCACGTTGGCCAAATGGCATTTCTGGTGCTCTTTGGTTTCGGTAAACGTGTTGTTCTTCCCTATGCACTTTGTGGGATTAGCCGGTATGCCACGACGCATTCCTGATTATGCACTGCAGTTCGCAGACTTTAATAAATGGATAAGCCTCGGCGGATTCGCGTTCGGTTTATCTCAGTTAATTTTCTTGGCACTTCTTATTAAGGCTTGCAGTAAAAAAGGTGAGCCCGTGAGTGACCAAGTGTGGGAAGGAGCTGAAGGCCTAGAGTGGGAAATCCCTTCACCTGCTCCATATCATACGTTCGAAACACCGCCTGTTATTAAGTAGGCGGTTTAGGAGCACATTATGTTGCTAGGTAAAGCCAAACACTCGAAAACATGTTTAGTAAAACGCTCATTGGCCCTAACGCTAGGCTTTATGGCATTTGGTTTTTGTAACAGCTTACAAAGCGATGGGTATATTCCATTCAGTGCGGCTGACCGATTCGCGTTACACAACGAAATGTATATTGCCGGTATGACGCAGCAGGGACTTGAGCAATCCTACTCCGGAATGTTTTGGCATTCCTTATGAATAATAAGCCAGAGCAACCGCCAGAAGCCACTGGCGCCAGCAAACAGAAAACGCAGACCAATCACGGCAAAATGGTTGTAAAGCTATTGGCTGTGGTATTGGGGATGTTCGGTTTCGGTTTTGCGCTAGTGCCTTTGTATGATGTTTTTTGCGACCTTACCGGGCTTAATGGTAAGACAGCGAATTCTGCCGCTGTATATGAAGTCATGGAGGTAGATGAGTCTCGCACCATAACGATTGACTTCATCACCCGTACAAATACCGGAATGGCGTGGAAGTTTGAAGCGGAAAAACGTCAAGTCAAAGTTCATCCAGGGCAGATGAATGAAATCAATTTTACGGTCAATAACCCGACAACACACTCTGTTGTTGGTCAAGCTGTGCCTTCGGTTTCACCCGGTACAGCAGCGTTATTTCTAAACAAAACAGAATGTTTTTGTTTTGAACAACAGGTTTTGCAAGCAGGTGAATCGGCGGTTATGCCGATGCGGTTCTATGTGGACCCACAATTACCTGACGACATTAGCTATTTCGCATTGCAATACACCTTGTACGACGTCACTGCGACGGCAGGTGATCTTGTAATGAATCGTGGTGAATAGGAGAACGAATAATGGCTCAGCCAGAATATGAAAAGTATTACGTACCCGATAGCAGTCCTTGGCCTATCGTTGGCGCAGTCGCGTTATTTTTGATTGCCGTCGGTGCTGGGAACTTTGTAATAGAGCAAACTAGAAACACGTCAGGTTATGGTGGCCATATTTTAGTTGCCGGTTTTGCTACGCTCATTTTTATGTTGTTTGGTTGGTTTAGAAACCAAATTCATGAGTCTATGAGTGGGTTGTACAGTGCCCAATTAGGGCGTTCATATCGTCAGGGAATGGCTTGGTTTATCTTTTCTGAAGTCATGTTTTTCGGTGCATTCTTTGGGGCGCTATTTTACGCGCGGATGATCGCAATTCCTTGGTTAGGCGGTTCAGGTAATAACGCAGCAACAAACGAGGTGTTATGGCCCGCCTTCGAAGCGATATGGCCACTCGTTGAAACCCCAGGTGGAGTACAAACTGAAGCCATGGGTTGGTATGGCTTGCCGCTTATTAATACGGTGATTTTGTTAATCTCTTCAGTCACTTGCCATTTTGCACATGTGGCGCTTGAAGAGAACAAGCGCGGTCGTTTAAAGCTGATGCTCGGGATTACTGTTTTGCTAGGAGCAATATTTATGGTCCTACAGGTTGAAGAGTATCTACACGCTTATCAAGAAATGGGCTTAACGTTGCAATCTGGTATTTACGGCAATACCTTCTTTCTACTCACTGGGTTTCATGGTTTACACGTGACCTTAGGCGCCATTATCTTGTTCATCATGTTGCTAAGAATCTTTAAAGGGCATTTTACCCCTGATGACCACTTCGCCTTTCAGGCGGGCAGCTGGTATTGGCACTTTGTTGATGTGGTTTGGGTAATGTTGTTTTTCTTTGTGTATATATTGTAATTGCGTTACCTCTCCACAGGCCTTAATAGTAAGGCTGTGGAGAGAGTTTGAGATTTTTAATAAGGACGAGGATTCGGCTCAATAAGCCCCGTGGCCATAGCAATAAGGATGACTAACACAATCGCCACTGACGTTAAAACTCGCCTGCCAATATATTTACTCATATTTGCTTGTTTCGGTTCGTCTTTAAGCATCACAGTCATAGCTTTAAACAAGTTATAAATCATAACGATAAGTAGTATTCCGATGATTATCTTTATTAGCACTTTGGTTTTCCCTCTCGCTGTTTTTTTTATTGTTGATGAGCATGCTTAGGGTCATTAAGCGATTACCTTTAATTTCTACACTAGTGACTTTGTGCGCTGTTGTCATCATGTTTGCACTTGCAAACTGGCAATTACAACGAGGTTTAGACAAAGCACAGCGTATGCAAAGCATTGATTCAGCATCAAATAGTGCGTCATATTCCTTTGAAACCCTATTGGCGCGCAATCAAGATATACAGGATTTACCGATTTCGTTCTCTGGTTCGATAAATCCACAGCACGTTTTTTTATTGGATAACCGAATCAAACAGGGGCGCCCAGGATTTGACGTGTATGTAATCGCACAAAGTGATACTCATAATGTACTGGTTAACTTTGGCTGGGTAGCAGGTAAACAAATGCGCGATGATCTACCTGAAGTGTCACTGCCAGATAGACTGAACGATGCGCAAGGGCGCATTGTGTTGCCCAGTGACAACCCCATGGTCACAGAAACCGCTACACATGATGCGTTATGGCCCAAGGTCATACAGCAAATAGATATTCAATTTATTGAACAGGTGCTACATGCTGAAGTATTGCCGTTTGTGATTACACTCACGCAAAGCAATGAGCAATTTATACGCGACTGGCAACCAGTGGTAATGCCCCCAGAGAAGCATTATGCCTATGCGGTGCAATGGTTGGGTTTAGGTATCGCTGCATTTTTTGTATATTTTTTTGCACTTCGCGCACGTTTGCGCTCCGGACTTAAGAAGGGATCCCATGAACAAGACGAATAACAAACGCCTGATTATCACGCTCGCTCTTGTATTTATTTTGCCAGTCGTTTTGGCCAAACTCGCGTTGGACAATAATTGGTTTAACAAAGCTGCGACCAATAAAGGCGAGCTGCTCTCGCCAACGTTAGACATGACAGCGATTCAAGACGAGACGGCAGAACCAAAATGGCAGTTGTTGTATGTTTTACCTTCGCAGTGTTCTGTTGAGTGTGAAAACGCTTTATATAGCGTAGAGCAAGTGTGGACCGCGTTAGGCAAAGAACATGACAGAGTGCGTGCTACCGTGATCAGTACACCTGAAAGTGACGCCACTGTTATTCAGCGTTTGAATGAGAAAAACACCGTTAAGTTGTTAAAAACTAACGTAGAAAGTGTTGATAATGTGTTTCAAGGTGAGCCAGTAAATGCTATTTTCATTGCTGATACCTTGAATAATGTAATCTTACGTTATCCACTTCAAGTTGAGCAGCAGCAAGCTATTTTGCATAGTCGAGACATTTTATCCGATTTGCGAAAACTGCTGAAATTATCGCGCATAGGCTAGAGGAACGTTGATGAGGAAAATGGCGCTGGCAGGCATTATTCTTGCCATTATCGTGATTGTGCTAGGTGCATATACACGATTGACGGATGCGGGACTAGGATGTCCAGATTGGCCGGGTTGCTATGGGCATTATAAGGTGCCCGCTGGGCTAGAACACATTAATGCCGCTGAATTGGCGTTTCCTGAACGCCCGTTAGAGCCTCAAAAAGCATGGAATGAAATGATCCATCGCTACTTCGCTAGCGCACTGGGTTTACTCATACTGGTCATTTTTGTCATGAGCCTAGTAAAGCGCGCTTACCATCGACCGATTAAATTACCCTTCTTCTTACTGTGCTTAGTGATATTTCAAGGTATGTTGGGTATGTGGACCGTGACCTTAAACTTATTACCTATCGTGGTAATGGGCCATTTGTTAGGTGGTTTTGCTGTCTTGTCGTGCTTATTTTTACTCTACTTACGTTTATTGCCCTATCGCATACCGGGGGGCGATCAGCAAATGCGCCGGCTTGGTAAATTTGCACTCATTGGCATCGCTATACTCATTGGGCAAATCGCCTTAGGAGGCTGGACGTCAGCAAATTACGCGGCGCTTGCCTGTACCGAAATGCCCATTTGTGAAAGCAACTGGTACCAACGTTTAGACTTTATTGGCGCGTTCAGTTTGCCTGATGCAGATAACTACGAGTACGGTGTGCATAATTATGCCCAGCGTATGACAATGCATATCGTGCACCGAGCAGGAGCTCTGGTGACCTTTATTTACTTGTGCTGGCTGGCAACACGTATTTATGCCGTTGCAAGCTCAAGATTGCTGAAGAACATCGCCAGCATCATGATCATTGTGCTAGGTGCTCAAGTTATCTTAGGTGTTAGTAATGTCGTGTTCAGCCTGCCGGTTGCTGTGGCGGTAATGCACAATGCGGTTGCTGCCACGCTGTTACAAATTCTGGTGTTACTTAGCTACACCCTTTACCGAAAAACATAGGAGAGACCAATGAGTAAATCAGTTGGTACTGCATCTCATAATATTATGGCTAAATCTAAATCGGCTTTGCATTGGCGTGACTACTACGAAATGACGAAACCAAAGGTGGTCATGTTGCTGTTGTTAACGGCTTTGGTCGGGATGTGCTTAGCAAGTGAAACCTGGATAAGCTGGAAAATACTGCTCGCTGGTTTAACCGGTATTGGTTTTTTATCGTCTGCGGCGGCGGTTATCAACCATGTGGTAGACCGTAAAATCGACGCCCAGATGGCAAGAACCTCTAATCGTCCTTTGCCTAAAGGTAAAGTTTCGCCCAAGCGCGCGCTGGTTTTTGCAGGCTTACTCACGGTAGTGGGTTACGTTATTTTAGAGTTGTGGGTCAATCGCTTAACTGCACTATTAACCTTGGCCAGCTTGGTGGGCTACGCCTTTGTTTATACTATGTATTTAAAGCGCGCTACGCCGCAAAACATCGTCATTGGTGGCTTAGCGGGTGCTGCTCCTCCATTATTAGGCTGGACAGCCGTCACCAATGATATACATGCCCATGCTTTGCTGCTGGTGCTTATTATCTTTATTTGGACTCCTCCGCACTTTTGGGCTCTGGCCATCCACAGAGAGAAAGACTATGCGCGGGCGCAAATTCCTATGTTGCCTTGCACTCACGGAATAGAATTTACCAAAACCTCGATTTTGTTATACACGGTATTATTGGCCTTGATTTGCGTAATGCCTTATTTGATTGGCATGACAGGCGCGATTTATTTGATTGGCTCTAGCGCATTGAACGCAGGCTTCTTGTATTATGCATGGAAATTAAAATTCGCCAGTGACGAACATACTGCTATGAAAACCTTTAAGTTTTCCATTATTCATTTGATGGTGTTGTTTGTTGTGTTACTGGTTGATCACTATATGAGATTCACTTTTTGAGCAGATTAAGTTTAGCGTTAATCGCCTTAGCGGCACTGATTGTTGGTATTGTTATCGCGGTCAATATTGCACCGCCGAAAAGCGATGAAACGCAGTATATCAACCTTTATCCTCAAGCTAGAGCGCTGCCCGCGTTTTCTTTGGCGGATAGCAACGGCCAGTCACTGACCAATGAAAGTCTGCAGAGTCAATGGACACTCGTTTTTGTAGGTTACACGTTTTGTCCCGATATTTGCCCGACGACATTATCAGACCTGAGCAGTATTTATCCTGAGTTACAGGCTATTGAGGGGCAGTATCCGGTCAAGGTGGCGTTTATTTCAGTTGACCCTGCGCGAGACACCACTGAACGGTTAGCCGAATACATTAACTTTTTCGAACCAGACTTTATTGCTGCAACGGGTGAGCATGCTGATTTGTTTCCTTTCGTGCGGGCCATGGGCATGATGTATTCCACTTCGCAAAACACTGACGATGAAAATTACTTAGTCGATCACAGTTCATCAGTGGTGTTGGTTAACCCTCAAGGTCATGTGGTTGGGCGCTTTAAGCCTGAATTTGCCGCGGGCAAAGTGGCAGTCAGTGACAGCAAGCGTATTTTGCACGATATGAAGATAATCGCGGGTGCTGAATAAGCGTGTATCGCTTACGACAAGCAACGGCTGATGATGCGAAAGACGCCGTTGCGCTTATCCTTTCGTCAGCGCCTGAAGCGTTGCCACGTTTATTTAGTCAGCATACAGCGCAATTACAATACAGTGCTCAAACCTTTCTAGAACAAGCATTTTTACAGCAACAAGGTCAGTTTGGCTTTGGTAACCACTGGGTTATCGAAATGAAAGGGAGTTTGGCCGCCATAGGTTGTGTTTGGCAGCGAGAAATGGGCGCAGAATATGTGCAAGCAACCCTCAAAAGTATGACCGAATACTATCAAGGTCCTGACGTTTTAGACGTGCTACAAAGATGCCAGTCATTGCAACATGTGTTTGCGCGCCCTGCCGCTGAAGAAGCGTGTATTGGGCATATTGGGGTGGCCGCGCCATTTCAGCGCCAAGGTTTATGCAGTGAGCTTTTAGGTCATTTAGCGGCAACAGCGTTAGATTTAGGTAAACAGTACCTAACCTTAGACGTTAAACAAGATAACGTAAGCGCTATCAGTTGTTATCAAAAGTTTGGCTTTAGCGCACAGCGCACCACTGTAGATAACAGCCCGATGAAATTAGGTACTTACTTGCATATGCGAAAAAAGCTCTAATCAGGCCAGTCACCATTTTCTGTTGGAATAAACCAGGGTTTAGAATACCAATAGTAACGTGATGGTTCGCGTTTGCTTGGAGCTGTACAATTTATTCTTGAGCGTCCAACAGGCAGATTTTGTTTGAAATCCACCCTAATCAATTCATCGTTAATCGTTATTTTTTGCCTATCGCCCTGAAAATAGCAGGCTATCTGATTATTATTGATGTCGTCACTTTGCACACTGAACTCAAACGTAAAAGGACTACTTTGAACCAAAGGCGTGCTTGGGGACGGGTTTTGCACGGGCATGGCAAGGCTGGCCATTTTCACTTTTAGGCGGTCTAAATTCGCATAAATACCCGCCGAAGGAAATCGAGGAAGAGCCGAGAAGTCGCTAAAGCTGGCTATAGCGCCTGAGTACTGGGCAAAACCTACATAGCCTAGTTCGGTAAGACGGGCTTGGAGCTCGGGAGAATACTCGCCATATGGATAAGCGAAGAACTTATCTTTTACGCCCAAATTGTCTTCAAGTAACTGTTCAGCTGCCTGAATATCGCTAATTCGCCGAGTTAACCAAGCATCATCACTTTCATTAGGCTGGCGGCTAAGTAAGTGCTCGTGGCGCAAGTTATGGTTTGCGAAGCTAGCACCTTGTTCCGCCATGGCTCGCATGTCATCCCAGCTTAAATGATAATTCACTTTATCAACTAAATCTGGGTTGATAAAAACGGTGTAGGGCAGTTTGTACTTGCTTAGAACTGGGTGACCGTTTTGATAAATATTTTTGAAACCATCATCAAACGTTATCGCGATGACCTTGTTGGGCAGTGGCTGTTTGTCTTTAAGAGCAGTGACTATGTCCTTAAGCGGCAACACAGTGTAGTTGTCGGCCAAATACGCCATGTGTTGTTCAAATGTATCCGGTGAAACACTGGTAGAGGCAGGCGTACTTTCGCTTACGTGGTGATAAAGCAAGATAACCGCGTTGTCGCGGGCTAGAACCTTGCTGCTCGAAATACACAAACCAAGACAAATCAATACATAAAAAATGATACGATCCATAACGTTTCCCTTTGTGACGCATTTAATCGCGCTATTGTAGCACTGAATGCTAAGGGCTAAATGGGCGAGCACTCGCTTTCACTCATTATTCTTTTTATTTAAGTGAGAATATCCTTGGCTTTAGCACAGCAACGCTTTTGGCATTTTGCTTCACATCGACAGCTCATTCTATTAGCACTGCCGATGATCCTAAGTAATATCACCACGCCACTGATTGGTATGGTGGATACCGCCGTATTAGGCCACATGGGCAGCAGCCATTATTTGGCGGGTGCTGCGATAGCATCACTGATTTTGACCCAAACCTATTGGTTGTGTGGCTTTATTCGCATGTCGAGCACAGGCTTAAGTGCCCAAGCAAAAGGCGAACAGAGCAACGAAAGTAAGAGTCGTGTCTTTTGGCAAAGCTGCAGTGTTGCCCTAGTGATCGGTATTGCGATTTGGGCTGCGCAAACACCGTTACTCACCTTAGGTATTCATTTCGCCCAGCCGGAAGCACAGCTACTCAACGTGATTCAACAATATTTCAGTGTGCGCATTCTTGGCGCGCCCGCTGCCTTGGTGAATCTGGCAATTATTGGCTGGCTTATCGGTCAACAAAAAACCAAGCAAGTCTTATATATTCAGGTGTTTGCAAATTTACTTAACGCAGGGTTAAGTATATTGCTAGTATTTGTGTTTGATGCTGGCGTAAAAGGCGTCGCGATGGCTAGTGTTGCCGCCGAATACAGTATTTTATTGCTAGGCGTATGGGTAGCTGTGCGGGGCATGGGGCTGCAAATGCCACGTTGGGATCTTTGGCGCTGGTCATCATTGGCGCAGCTAATGAGCCTAAACGGATACAGCTTTGTGCGAAATTTAGCCCTGCAGTTGTGTTTGGCGTTTGTTATTTTTCAAGGCGCTAGATTTGGGCCTTTAACCGCTGCCAGCAATGCGATCATTATGCAGTTTTTCGCTTTGATAGCGCTTGGGTTAGATGGTATTGCGTATGCTGTTGAGGCTCTGACGGGTGAAGCGAAAGGTAAAAATGACGCCAATGAAATAAATCGGGTGGTGTTGCGTGGACTGTTTTGGTCTTCGGTGGTGGCCGGGGGCTATAGCGTAAGCTTTGCTTTATTTGGTCAGCAGATCATTGCCATATTAACTGATTTGCCTGAATTGCGCGTATTCGTTGCCCAGTACTTAATCATCATTTGGTTATTGCCGATCGTGAGCCATTGGTGCTTTTTACTTGATGGGGTGTTTGTGGGGTTAACGCGCGCTAAAGCCATGCAAAACAGCATGTTGCTGAGTGCTTTATGTTTCTTTTTTCCAAGCTGGTGGCTGTTGCACGGGTACGAGAATCGTGCATTGTGGGTTGCCTTGTTATTGCTCATGCTAGGGCGAGGTCTTAGTCTTGGGGGGTATTTTGCTTATCTTTATCGCGGTGGGCGTTTGATAGGGTAAACGCGTTTTGCATGCGGTAGGCTAAAATGCCCAAATACCCGAAAAGTGCCAGTGCACAACCAATGCAAAGGGCTATTAAACCAGGAATTTGTAACCACACCCAGTAAGTACTTCCAGTAAAAATAAGAGCTGCGCCGATAACAAAAAAGCCGAGACCGTATTTAAAACGACCCCAGCTTTTATGTGGATCAGCAGCTAATTTGCTCAGCTGCTTTCTAAGCATACTAGTGCCTAATTAGTAGTAAGAGTGCTCTCCGGCTTCATGCTCGGTAGCATCTTTTACTGCGGTTAATTCACCAGAAAATTGCGCTAGCATTTGCTTTTCAATGCCGTCTTTAAGGGTCACATCAACCATAGAGCAACCATTACAGCCACCGCCAAATTGCAATATCGCCTCGCCTTTGTCGGTGATCTCCATCAACATGACTTTGCCGCCATGGCTGGCAAGCTGAGGATTGATTTCTGACTCGATCATATAGTTAATACGCTCTTCTAGTGGCGCATCATCATCAACTTTACGTGCTTTGGCGTTAGGCGCTTTCAAGGTTAATTGAGAGCCCATTTGGTCAGTCACAAAGTCGATTTCTGCTTCGCTTAAAAAAGGCGCACTTTCTGCGTCAACAACGGCGTCAAAGCCATTGAACTCTAAAGTGGTGTCGGTTGGCTCCACTGCATCTGGCGGGCAGTAAGAAACCCCACATTCTGCGCTAGGTGTGCCAGGGTTAACCACAAAAACCCGAATATTGGTGTCAGGCTCTTGTTTTTCAAGCAATTTACAAAAATGTGCTTGGGCTGTATCTGAAATTGAAATCATAAAAAAGGTCCTGTTGTAGAAACATATTCGGATTGTATCAAAATTACTTGACTAAAACACTCAAGTAATAAGGTTTACTTATGTCAATTTTAGCTAAAACATGCGAACCTTTTACCTTTAATTTGATGTAACAAAAGGTGTAGGTGTATGAAGTGCGGTTGGTTTTGGGGAGCTGTGTGTTTTGTTTTATGGTCTTTTTCGGCTCAAGCGCTTACAGACACTGATTATTTACCTGCCAATACGCAGTACAACGCAGACATTCCTCGGCCTTCACAAGTACTAGGCGCCCCTGTCGGTGAGTGGCATGTTCGTCATGATCAATTGGTGGAATATATGCGTATTCTGGCCGATAAATCTGACAGGGTGTCATTGCGAGAAACTGGTCGAAGCCACGAAAATCGTCCCTTGCTATTACTTACGTTTAGCGCTGCAAAAAATCTGCAAAATATTGAAAATATCCGCCAGACCCATCTTTCGTCGTTTGGGCAAAAAAGTCAGTCGGCTGACCCTTTGATTCTATGGATGGGCTACAGCGTACATGGTGACGAGTCTTCAGGGGCTAACGCCGCATTGCTTGTGGCTTACTACTTGGCGGCAGCTCAAGGAGAGGCTGTTGAGCAGTTACTTGAGAACAACGTAGTATTGATGGAGCCTAGTATTAACCCAGATGGGTTATCACGATTTGCCCAGTGGGCTAATGGCAATCGCGGCCAGCAGTTAGTAGCCGACCCTAACCACAGAGAACACCAACAACCTTGGCCAAGCGGGCGAACCAACCATTATATGTTCGACTTAAACCGTGATTGGCTTTTGCTGACGCACCCAGAATCTCAAGCTCGCATCGCTGAGTTTCATCGCTGGCGCCCACACGTACTCACCGATTTTCATGAAATGGGCACCAACAGTAGTTATTTCTTTCAGCCGGGGATCGCTTCACGCAATAACCCCTGGACACCCACTCGCAATATAGAGTTGACCGCTGAATTAGCTAAGTTTCATGCCGCTGCGCTTGATGAATCAAAGCAGCTGTATTTTACTCAAGAAGCCTATGATGACTTTTACTATGGTAAAGGCTCTACTTACCCAGATGCCCAGGGCAGTATCGGCATTTTATTTGAACAGGCTAGCAGCCGCGGGCATAAGCAAGAATCTATTCATGGCGTACTCAGTTTCGCTGATACCATTCAAAATCAAGTCACCACATCGCTTTCCACCTTCAAGGGGGCCCAGGCAAATAAAGCAGCATTGCTTGCCTACCCAGCAGAGTTTACTAAGCAAACTAATGAGTTGAGGAAAGACGATAAAATCGTTGGTTATTTGCTGAGTGAATCTAAAGATGCCACGCGGTTTTCTGATCTCAAATCGATATTGCAGCAACACCAGATCCAATTTAACTACCTTGAAAAAGAAGTGAGTATTGACGAGCTGACCTATCAGCCACTAAATAGTATTTTTGTGCCACTGAATCAGCCTCAATATCGATTAATTAAGTCTCTGTTTTCTGAGCGAAAAAGTTTCAACGACAATAGTTTTTATGATGTATCTAGTTGGAACCTGCCACTGGCGTTCAACATTCAATACTCACCCGTAGAACGAAAGTTGTGGCGTAAAGTCCCTGTCGCTAATGAGCAAAACAGCCAATTGCAAAAGCACACCACGCTGGCAGACGAAAATGCCTATGCATATGGTTTTTCGTGGGCTGACTCCAAGGCCCCGGCCTTGCTTAATCAGCTTTTGCGCGCAGGCGTACAGGTTAAAATTGCCGGTTCAGATTTTGCCGCTACAACAGATCAGGGAAACATCAGTTTTAGCGCTGGCTCAGTATTGATACCCATGGCGTTAGAGCAGCCGGATAGCTTATTTTCATTGCTTAACAAAGGCGCAGCGCAAACAAACATTAAAGTGTGGCCTATTTTGTCTGGTTTAACCGCCCAAGGTATTGATATCGGCAGTCGCGAAATGCATTTGGTTAAAGCACCTCAAGTGTTACTGGTAGGTGGGCAAGGTACATCGCAATATGAGGCGGGCGAAGCATGGCATTATCTAGATACGGTAGTCGGTATGCCGGTAACCATCACTGATTTACCTCGTTTATCTCAACTTGATCTAAGTCGTTATACACACATTGTATGGGTAAGTGGTGATTATAGTGATGTGCCTGAAAAGACCGTAAGAACCTTAGAAAAATGGCTGTCTGCGGGTGGCGTGATGATAGGACAGCGCACAGCAGCGAAATGGTTTGCAGATAAAGACTGGCTGAAAGCGTCGTTTCTCAGTCAGGATGAGATAAAACGGGCATTCTCAGTTACCGGCCTTGCTTATGCAGATAAAGACCAACTCGCTGCAAAGCAGCGTATTGCCGGTGCGATATTTGATACCCAATTAGATACCAGCCACCCTCTTACCTTTGGATTACCGCGGGAACATTTGCCTTCATTCAAAAACAGCACTGTGGTGATGCGGGTACCCAAAACTCCGTTCGTCACTGTGGGGCGCTATTCATCTAGATCGCTCATGTCGGGCTATGCCGCAGACGAGTTGCAGGAGCTAATTAACAATAGCGCTTCAATTGTTGCTCACAGTGTTGGAAAGGGTAAGGTCATTGCGTTTGTTGATGATCCAAACTTTCGTGGGTATTGGCGCGGCACAAGACGCCTGCTAAGTAACGCGATATTCCTGTCAGGTTTAATTAATGCTCAAGGGTAAGGCACATACTCCATACCTCTACTTGTAAGTCTGGGTGATGTTTTTTAATCAGTTGATACAAGGCTTCAATAGTAGCGCCTGTGGTGATGACATCATCCAATATTGCCACATGTTGATAGTTTAAGGGCCGATACAAGGCAAATGCATTTTTCATATTGGCTTTTCGCTGCACACTGGAAAGCGATGTCTGGGTCTGTGTGGCTTTTTGCCGAGTGACTATATCAGTGGCAAGGGGAATACCTGTTAAAGCCGAAATACACTTTCCCAGCTCAACGCTCTGATTGTATTTTCGTTCTTGATAACGAGCGGGGTGCAGAGGAACAGGAATAATGGCTTGCGGCAAGGCTGAGTCACCGCTCAAGGCATGGTGAACAAAAAGTTTGGCTAGTGCGCTGGCGTGAACAATTTTATTAGAAAATTTTAAGCCCGTCAGTAATCGGGATAGAGGCCATTGATAATCAGCTAGAGCTAGCACTTTGTTGGCTGTTAGGTGTTTTAGGCCTCGTTGCGCCTTAGGCCAGTTAAGCAAATTGTAATCATACTTTTGCCAAGAAAATAGCGCTAGGTCGTCCTCGCAGTAGCCACAAATAAGCGTTTTACTGTGCTGAAAACATAATAAACATTGATGTGCTTTTTTGACGCTTAGGTGACTAAAGCGCATCACGTGTGCGCCATCTACTTGATTTCACTTTTTTCATCTCTACACTGACACGCCAGTTCTTAAGAGTAGATGAAATAAATGCACACGACGTTAAAAACACGCACCGCTGGCAGTGGGCCAAGCCTTGTCTTACTTCATGGCTGGGGAGTTAACAGTGGTGTATGGCAGCCGATAGCAGCACAGTTAGAGCAACATTTCAGCGTTACCTACGTTGATTTGCCAGGTTTTGGTGAGAGCTCTCAAGCCTTACCTGAGCCATACAATTTAGCAAATTTGGCAGCAAGCGTTGCTAACGTTCTCCCTGAGAACAGCGTGCTTGCAGGTTGGTCGTTAGGTGGCTTAGTGGCGCAGCAGATTGCACTGCATGAGCCTACAAAGGTTCAGCGCCTCGTACTGATAGCAACCTCGCCCAAATTTCAAAAAAGTCATGATTGGCCAGGGATCGAACCTACAATTTTGCAGGCGTTTTCCCAGCAATTAGTCAAAAACTTAAGCAAAACAATCGAGCGTTTCTTGGCGATACAGGCTATGGGCAGCGACTCAGCTAAAGCCGACATCAAGAAAATAAAAAGCAGTATCGAAGCGTCACCTCAAGCTGACATTGCCGCGCTAACGGCAGGGTTAACAATTCTTGAGCAAGCAGATTTAAGAGCTGAACTTGCTTCACTTAGTATGCCTGTACACTGGATGCTGGGCCGTCTTGATAGCTTGGTTCCTGCAAAACTAAATGACTATGTACAACAGCGTTTACCGCCAAGTCACAGCGTCACCGTTTTTCCTCATGCCTCCCACGCGCCATTTATTTCTCACACGGAACATTTTATGGCTGATTTTATGACCACTGTTAAGGAAAGTACGCTTAAATAAAAAGTCGCTGTTAAAAGTGAGCTTTTTGGTTAATAATTAACCATGAGAGGTTAGTAGAGGTACTCAGTGTGGACATTTCAAATAACAGCAACATTAGTGGCGCGTTTGCCAGCGGTTTGCAGGGTGTGCAACGCGGCAGCGAACAGGTCACCCAAGCATCAAGCGATATCGCCAATTTAAATAGCGAGTCAGCGCAAGGTAACTCGGCAGGTGTGAACTTGACCGACAGTGTGGTGGACCTTAAAACGGGTGCACTAGGCGTTGAAGCTTCTGCCAAAGTATTAGACGTAGCAAATGACACCCTAGGCACACTGCTCGACACCTTTGCTTAATTGAATAAACCAATAAGTAGGTACGATTAAAAGACTGACATGAACATTGTAACGCCTATCCCAACGACGGTTGTGTTTACGACCGCCAATATCAACACTGAATCTGCACGCAGAGATAATACCCTGCGTGAAACAGTACCAGCGTTGACAGGGTCTGAAAATTCAGCCGCAGAATCAGGGGTAGCCAGTGAACATGACAAAGTTAAAACACCTGCTCAGCCGCTAGTTTATGAGCGTCCCCAGGTTCAATCTCAAGGTGAACCTGCATCAGATGTACAGCAGAACGCTGAAAAGGACACTACTGAGCAAGAAAGTGCAGGTAAAGAAAACGCCGAGCAAGAGCAACAAGCTCAGCAAGAACAACAAGACAAAGCGCAAATAGACGAGCTGAAAAAGCGTGACGCCGAAGTGCGCACCCACGAACAGGCACATGCCAACACTGGTGGGCAATACGCCGGCGCACCTCAATATGAGTATACCACCGGGCCGGATGGTAAGCGTTATGCTACAGGCGGTGAAGTGTCTATTGATGTGTCAGAAGAAGATACTCCGGAAGACACCATTCGTAAGATGCAGCAAGTTAAAGCTGCAGCACTCGCACCAGCAGAGCCCTCAGCCCAAGACTTAAGAGTGGCGGCTGAGGCAGCTCAGAAAACCTTTGAAGCGCGCAAAGAGTTAGCCGAAGAGAAAAATGAAGGGGTAGGTGTTGTTGCTCAAGACGCCGCCCAAAGCGAAGCGGTTAACGCTAGCGGACAATTTACTGCCAAATCTGAGTTTGGTCCTCAACTTGAGGAAATTGTGCGAGGCACCGACGAAGGTACGCCTATTCGTAGTTTAGACACAGCAGATGTTGGGAATGCTACGCTAAAAAGCGAGCGTTCTGCGTTCGCTAGCGACACAAGCACTGCGTTTAATGCTCAAGCGAGAGATGATAATACGCTTATCGCCGAGCGCGTTGTTCAGCGTTACTATCAAGGCGTAAGTGAACCTAAACATTCTGGTTTAAATTACTCTGCTTAATTTACCGGCTTCCATTTTAGTGAGTTTAATAACGCCGCTTATTATTATAAGCGGCGTTATCCGTTGGAATTAATAGCCGTAGTTGTTCGCGAACTGACGCTTGTCTTCAGGGGTTGCCACCTCGTTACAAGCACCAAGAATATGTAATCGACCACTTGATTCATACGTGTCTATTTCAATGTATCCTTCACGGCAATAGCCTGTGTCGCTCAACTTCGTTTCAAGGTGAGTAAACAGCTCGTCAAGCGGGCTTTCATAAGGTGTGTCACCCTTTGCTTGGTTTTTGTTTCTATGTTCGGGAGAAGGGCCACCTGCACCGCCACGCTCTGGTTTATTGTCGCCCTTGTCTTGGTTAGCGCTAATGCTGAAATTAAACACTTTTCGGTTAGTATCTTTAATGTTGGTTGCGAACATATCAGGCTCTTTAGGTTGAGGTTTAGGCTTGCCCGCGCAAGCACTTAATACAATAGGCACCAAAAGCGTTAAAGGAAGGAGTTTTTTCATCGTCATAAAGGACTCACGTTATCAATTATTGGAAAGCATTTTTCTCTGTGTATGACGTAAAAGGGTGCGGGATAGTTTCTATCGGTTATGTAAAAGCTGTGTAAAGGCTAAGCAGAAATAGGTTTTCAGAGCATAAAAAAACCGGTGGGCTAAGCCACCGGTTTATTGTGTATCACGCGCAAAGACCTAAGTAGGTGACTTAGCTCTTTTTCGCTTTGGCAAAGGCATCAGCAAAGGCATTACCCATAGCTTGATTCGCAGAAGCGGGCGCTGGCTTTTTGCTGTGAGATCGACCACCTGACTTACTGTTCGAACGAGGTTTGTTCTCGTTGGGTGCGCGGTTTTGGCTAGCCAGAGCTTTTACATCGTCGTTCAAACGCATAGTGAATGACACGCGTTTGCGGGCTACATCGACTTCCATCACTTTGACTTTAACAATGTCGCCGGTTTTCACGATTTCCCGTGGGTCAGAAATAAATTTGTCTGTCATCGCAGATATATGTACTAAGCCATCTTGGTGAACACCTACATCAACAAAAGCACCAAAGTTAGCTACGTTGCTGACCACACCTTCTAAAATCATGCCTTCTTTCAAATCGCTTAGGGATGACACGCCTTCTTTAAAGGTGGCTGTTTTAAACTCAGGGCGAGGATCGCGTCCTGGTTTCAATAGCTCATTGATGATGTCAGTTACCGTGGGTAGTCCGAAGGTATCGTCCACAAATTGTTGGGGCTCAAGCTTTTTCAGAAGTTCGGTATTACCGATCAAATCATTTACTGCACTGCCTGAGTTACTTACTATGGCTTGCACTACAGGATAAGCTTCGGGGTGAACCGCTGAAGCATCAAGTGGGTTACTGCCATTAACTATGCGTAAAAAGCCAGCTGCTTGCTCATAGGCTTTTGGCCCTAGGCGCTCTACTTTTAGTAAATCTTTACGGCTACCAAATGCGCCATTGGTATCTCTGAAATTCACGATATTTGCAGCCAAAGTGCGGTTTAAGCCAGAGACATGGCTTAATAGTGCGGCTGATGCCATGTTTAAATCAACGCCTACCGCGTTTACACAGTCCTCAATGACCCGATCCAGAGAGCGGCCCAAATTGCTTTGGCTTACGTCATGTTGATACTGGCCGACACCGATTGCTTTGGGTTCGATTTTCACCAGCTCTGCTAGTGGATCTTGCAAACGTCTGGCAATAGATACCGCACCGCGAAGTGACACATCCATACCAGGCAATTCATTCGATGCCAGCTCAGAGGCTGAGTAAACTGATGCTCCCGCTTCACTGACCATAATTTTGTTAAGGCCAAGATCTGGGTTGGCTTTGATCACCTCGCCAGCCAGTTTATCGGTCTCGCGAGAACCCGTGCCGTTACCAATACTGATAAGCTTCACTTTGTGCTGTCTACATAACATGCCTAAAGTGCGTAGGCTCTTGTCCCACAGATTTTGTGGCACATGAGGGAATATAGTGCTGGTGGCAACCACTTTACCCGTGGCGTCCACAATGGCTACTTTCACGCCCGTTCGTAAGCCGGGATCAAGGCCCATTGTTGTTTTCGCCCCAGCAGGCGCGGCCATAAGTAAGTCGTTTAGGTTTTTGGCAAATACCTGAATCGCTTCTTGCTCTGCTCGCTCTTTTATCACCCCGAACAGTTCTGTTTCCATATGCAGGGCAATTTTTATCTTCCACGTCCACTGAACAACGCTGGCTAACCATGCATCTGCGGCGCGGTTACTGAAGTTCAGCCCAAGATGCTGCGCAATGATGTGCTCACCATATGAGCTTTTATCCGACTCGTCTTTTTGCGGGTCGGCATCCATGGATACCTGTAAAAAGTTTTCATTGCGGCCACGAAATAGTGCAAGGCAGCGATGAGATGGGATCTTACTTAAACGCTCACTGTGCTCGAAGTAATCTGAGTATTTGGCAGCTTCTTTTTCTTTGCCTTTAACCACGTTACTTTTGATGTGTGCGTTTTCCATCAGGTACTGACGTACTTTTTGCAGCAACGCAGCATCTTCAGCGAAGCGCTCCATCAAAATGAACTTAGCCCCTTCTAGCGCGGCTTTTTCATCTGGTACGCCTTTATCAGGCGCAATAAATTTTGCCGCTTCAGATTCGGGGGATAAGGTTGGGTCAGCGAACAAAATGTCAGCTAAAGGCTGCAAGCCTGCCTCGATGGCTATTTGCCCTTTTGTGCGGCGCTTAGGTTTGTACGGTAGATACAAATCTTCTAATTCGGTCTTGTTATCGCAACTTAAAACACTGCGCTTAAGCTGGTCTGTTAGTTTGCCTTGCTCGTCAATCGTTTTGAGGATTACGTTACGTCTGTCATTGATATCACGCAGGTACACCAAGCGCTGTTCGAGTTGGCGAAGTTGGGTATCGTCTAAACCGTTAGTGGCTTCTTTACGATAGCGAGCAATAAAAGGAACACTCGAGCCTTCATCTAACAAGGTGACGGCAGCTTGTACTTGAGTGGGTTTTACTTGAAGTTCACTCGCGATTTTTTCAATGATCATGTAACGGCCCTATTTTGGCGAAGTTATGCAGATTTTACATATTAAACAATTAGCTCAACAAGGCTATATATGGCCTTGACGGAAAAATACCAGAGTAGGCCAGTATTATTGCCGATTATTTTTGAAAATAAGGAAAAGGCCGGCAAAGCGATGATAATAAAGGCTTAGATTCCCTCGCGCAGACGCTGTTTTTACTTTTTATATTCAATCGAAGTGATATACCAATCTTTGTAGCCGGTGGGGGTTTTGACACTGGCAACATCATCTACTTCTTTTTTGATTAAGGCTCTGGCCATGGGGGAGTCGATTGAAATATAGCCTTTGGCATCACCGTAGATTTCCTCAGGGCCAACAATACGAAACTGTTTGGTTTCACCTTCATCGTTTTCAATTTCTACCCAGGCGCCAAAGAATACCTTTCCGGCTTGTTGCGGCGAGTAGTTAACGATTTGTAATTCGGGCAGGAGCTTGCGCAGGTAACGAACGCGCCTGTCGATTTCTCGTAGCTTTCGTTTGTTGTATTGATAATCAGCATTTTCACTTCGGTCACCCAAACTCGCCGCCCATGTGACGATTTTAGTGATCTCAGGGCGTTGTTTTAACCAAAGTTCATCATGTTCGTCGTTGAGTTTTTTGTAGCCTTCAGGGGTGATGAGTTTTGTTTTCAACGCTTGTCCTTGTAAAACAAATAGTTGTGTTGAGAATGGTCTCTACTAACGAGATTGTAAGCGCATCGCTTAAATCGAACAGGAATAAAAACGAGTTTATTAGCGCAATTTATTACAAAAATATGACCATTACTAGCTTCTGTTTTCTGCGACCTTAGTCTAATCTTAAGTCATCAAGTAGTTAATAAGCCTGCCGGTTGTTTAACTATCTGATTCGACCAAATTTACCCTTATTTTTGGTGCTAAGGTAGGGCATCTGAAGAGATACAGCGTACCAAATGCAAAAAATTACCCGGATATTCTGGGCCAAATAACCCTTTTGAAGGGTCTAAAACCGAGGGAATAAGGTTCAGCAAGGAAAGAGGCTGATGAGTAAAGAAAAAACCGAACATCTATGATGTTCGGTTTTTTTATGACTGCGCTTTAGTGGCTAATTATTTAATTAACCACTTAAGTAATTCTTTAGCGGCTTCTTAAGCTGCGCGCTAGCGCAGCACACCGCACTGCACCGTATAGCTTAATTATTCAGCCGCACCTTCAGCAGAAGCAACGTCTAATAGCTCAACTTCAAATACTAGTGTTGAGTTAGGTGTGATTTTGCCTGTAGAGCGTTCGCCATAGGCAAGTTCAGATGGAATAAAGAACTTGAACTTAGAGCCCACTTTCATTAATTGAACGCCTTCAGTCCAACCTGGGATAACCCGTGATAGAGGGAAAGTTGCAGGCTCACCACGGCTATAAGATGAGTCAAACTCAGTACCGTCTAGCAAGGTACCTTTGTAGTGCACGGTTACAGTGTCTTCAGCTGTAGGAGATGCGCCATCGCCTTCGCTCATGACTTCATACTGTAGACCTGAGTCAGTTACTGTTACGCTTTCACGCTCAGCGTTTTCAGCTAAGAATTTCTCGCCTTCGGCAATATTCGTTTCAGCCTTAGCTTCAGAGATTGCTTTTTGTTTTTCTCGAGAAGCTGCTTCCATTGCAAGCGTAAGGGTTTGAATTTCTTTCATATCAAGCTGAGACTGACCTTGTAGCGCAGCTACAAACCCTTCAACGACTAGACCTTTATCAAGGTTAACGTCTAACGCTTCTTGCTCTTTCATTTTTTGCTCGATGAACTGTCCCACACTCGCGCCCATTGCATAAGCTTGTTGCTGTGCTTCTGTTTCAAGCTTTTGTTCTTCAACTTTTAGTAAATCCGTGTCTTGTTGACCACAGGCTGTTAGGCCAATGGCTGAGGTCATTAGAATCGCGATAGCGGTTTTTTTCATTTACTTCTCCCCTGAGATAATATGTGTCGAATACGTGACTTGTGAAGTGTTTCAACTTGATAAAGCGCTTATACTAAACGCCCTGAGTGAAAAGAGAAACCCAATAGGAACAATCCATTGACCGTCTTGTTACGATTAAGTTTAATTTTTTTCTTTCTAACTGGCTGTAGCGGGCAGTCCTCAACACCGGTCGCATCTTGGCGTCATGCGGATGATGGGGCCTATGCGGCTGATGTGTCGGCAGATGCATCGCTGGCTGTGGTTTCGAGCGTAACGGGGGGGATCTCGGTGTGGGATCTACAGAAAAATGAAAAACGTTATACCTGGCAGCATCAAGGCGAAGGAAATAACCTAGTTGCAAATGTACATATCGCCTTTGATAACAGTTATGTAGTGACCTCGGATCGTGATGCATTTGCGCTTTGGAGCATCACCAGTGGCGAGCCGGAAGGCTTTTGGCGCATTGACGAATCAAGCATTCGTGATGTGGCGGTATCAAACCAAGGGCGAGGAATACTGGTTGGCCGTGGTAATGGCAAAGTGATGTTTTTTGAGCCTAAGAGCGGTCGACGTTTAGAGTTTTTAGGCCATCAAGAAAAGGTGAATAGCGTTGATTTGTCGCCTAACGGCTTTTACGCCTTAACGGGTGGCAATGACTACACAGCATACTTGTGGGACACCCGTACAGGGCAAGTCATACATACCTTTACCCATTCAAGCCGCGTGACCAAAGTGGCGCTAGACGATGAAGGGCGTTACGGTTTTACGGCTGATAGTAAGCGTGATGCCCGCGTGTGGGACTTAGCCACAGGTGAAGAAGTGAGCAATTTGCATTACCTTGCTCGACAGAAAATATTCAGTACGGCCGTATTTTCACAAGACGGCCAATACTTGTTGACGGGCTCGCCTGCTAAAAGATTAAACTTGTGGCGAGTCGCTGATGGTAAAGAAGTGCAAGAATGGCAGGTGTCACCCAGAGAAGGCAGCCGACCGCAAACCGCTGTGGTTTACGGTGTCGGTTTCGCAAATGACAATCAAGTGGTGTCAGAAAGCAGCAGCGGTTTAGCTGAATTTTGGCAAATAAACCAGTAATTAGAGTAGGTTATGCAACACATAGAAGCAGATATAGAACAGCTACAAATGAAAGTCGCTTTTCAGGAAGACACGATAGAAGAGTTAAACAAAGCTTTGATTAAACAACAAAAGCAACTAGAACTGTTGGAGTTTCAGTTGTCACATGTGATCAACAAAGTAAAAGAAATTGAAGTGCCCAGTGGCGATTCACCACAAGTTGAACCGCCACCACCACATTATTAAAAATGTGCAGGGTGGCGCTTTGTGGATGCGCTGAATAGATTATTCAGGCTTAAATACGCCAATCACGTTTTCGCTTTGACGCGAGGCTTGGGTAACTTCTTTATCGGTTTGGGTTTGTTGATAATGGCATTGCACGCATTCCATTTTTTCAACATTGTTCTCGAAATAAAGCATTAGGGTATCCATGCTTTTGCATTGAGGGCAGGTTGCTCCAGCGATAAAGCGCTTTTTAATTTTCGTAGTCATAATCAAGAGGATTTCTTCGGTCTGTCATCTTGCTATCATACCGCAATCGACCGACTATGTTATCCGTCAATAGGTATTCATGATCCAAATTTCTGATTTATCCCTTATGCGTGGCAATAAAACCTTGCTACATGAAACCAATGCAGTGCTATACCCAGGGCATAAGGCAGGGCTTATCGGTGCCAATGGCTGTGGTAAATCCAGCCTTTTTGCGCTTATCCGCGGCGAACTTCACCCAGAGCAAGGCGAGTGTAATATTCCCAAAGACTGGCAAGTGGTATCCGTTGCCCAAGAAACCCCAGCGGTTGAGCGTTCAGCGCTAGATTACGTCATTGATGGTGACAAGCTTTATCGGCGCTTACAGGCTGAATTAGCAGAGGCAGAAGCGGCCCATGACGGCGTTAAAATAGCCGCGTTACACGGCCAGTTAGATCATGCCGGAGCCTACGATATTGAGTCTCGCGCGGCCACAATACTGGCTGGTTTAGGCTTTGCTAATGAGGCTATATCACGTCCGGTAACTGCATTTTCAGGTGGTTGGCGTATGCGTTTGAACTTAGCCCAGGCACTGTTATGCCATTCAGACTTATTACTGCTTGATGAGCCCACTAACCACTTAGATTTAGACGCCGTTATTTGGCTTGAAAAATGGTTACAGCGCTACGCTGGCACTTTATTACTGATATCCCACGATAAGTCCTTTTTGGACAGTACAGTGAACGAAATCATCAGTGTTGAGCAGCAGCAACTGATCAGCTACACGGGTAACTATGATGCATTCGAGCGCCAGCGCGCCGAGCGTTTACGTTTGCAGAATCTGCAGTTTCAAAAGCAACAAGACAAAATTGCCCATTTAGAGTCGTTTATTAATCGTTTTGGGGCCAAAGCCAGTAAAGCGAAACAAGCACAAAGCCGCGTAAAGCAGTTAGAGAAAATGGAAACTTTGTTACCTGCCCTTGCCGCTTCGCAGTTTAGTTTCGAATTTTTTATGCCGCCTAAATTACCTAACCCTCTGGTAAAAATGGAGCAAGTACAACTGGGCTACGACGACACTATTATCTTAGAAAAGCTGCACTTGAATTTAGTCCCTGGGAGCCGAATTGGATTGCTTGGGCGCAATGGTGCAGGTAAATCTACCCTGATAAAATTACTCGCTGGCGAGAAAGCCCCAATGCAAGGGCTTTACGAAACCTCTGCGGGTTTGCGCATTGGCTATTTTGCTCAGCATCAATTGGAATACCTCAGGGCAGATGATTCCGCTTTGGCGCATATTCAGCGCCTAGACCCAAAAGCCACTGAACAAAGTTTGCGAGATTACTTGGGCGGCTTTGGCTTTAGAGGTGACGACGCCCTAGGCCGAGTGGCGCCCATGTCAGGCGGTGAAAAAGCACGTTTGGTTCTAGCCCTGACCGTGTATCAGAAACCCAATTTATTGCTACTCGATGAGCCAACCAACCATTTGGATTTAGACATGCGCCAAGCACTAAACATGGCGCTGCAAGGCTTTGAAGGGGCAATGGTGTTGGTGTCTCATGATAGATATTTACTTACATCGGTTTGTGACGACTTTTATTTGGTGGATAACCAGCAAGTCACTATGTTCGATGGCGATTTAGATGACTATCGTGATTGGCTGTTAAAATCAGACCGAGAGAAGCAATCGGCCGACAAACAGTCAGCCAATGCTGATAGTACTGAAAAAAAAGAACCTAAGCTGGATCGTAAAAACATCAAACGCTTGGAAGCGCAGTTCAGGCAAGAGACGCAGTCTCTGCGTAAAACCGTTCAAACCCAAGAGAAAAAAATGGCCGATCTTGAAGCTAAGCTTGAGTTAATAGAACAGCAAATGGCTGACCCAGATATTTACGACGCGGATAAAAAAGCCGAACTAAAAGCGTTATTAGCTGACCAAGCAAGCTGCAAAATAGCCCAAGAAGAGGCTGAAATGTTGTGGCTCGATGCACAAGAGCAAATCGAAGCCAAGCAGGCAGAGTTTGATGCGCAGGTCGCGGTTTAATTAGCTGAACTTGCGTTAGAACAGAAGGAGAAACGGATGACTCATTTACTTGAAACCAACAGGCTAATATTGCGTAATTGGCTTGCGAGTGACTACGAGCCGTTCTACAACTTAAATTCTAATCCAGAGGCCATGCGCTACTTCCCTGCGCTGTTCACCCGGGAGCAAAGCAATAGCTTGGCGGATAAATGCCAAACGTTGATTCACCAGCGAGGATGGGGTCTGTGGGCGGTGAGTAAGAAAGAGGATGAGGCATTTATTGGCTTTGTGGGTTTGCATACGCCAAATGCAAACATGCCCTGTGCACCCTGTGTTGAAATAGGCTGGCGTTTGTTGCCTCAATATTGGGGTAATGGATTTGCGACTGAAGGGGCGCACAAAGCCCTAGAATTTGCGTTTAAAGAATTGGCGTTGCCCGAGGTTGTGTCTTTTACTGCAAAGACTAATCAGCCATCACGAGCGGTTATGCAGCGAATTGGCATGCACAACTCATTGAATAACTTCATGCATCCCGATATTCCCCCAAGCAACCCGTTAGCTGAGCATGTCTTGTATCAACTAACGCGAAATGCTTGGTTTGATCAAAGCCGCTAAAACGTCATGTGAGCGGTTGGTTAATCGGCTGATATAAGAGTTGTGCAAACGTACTCGCTGCGGGGGAAGAAGGTCTCTCGCGGTATCGCAACTGATACAAAGGGCGTGACAGCATTTTACTGTTTCTGGTCGAGATCACTTTTAGCTTTTTCAATTGGATCAGATCCTCGGTAACCACTTGAGGTAATAACGCTACCCCCATGCCTTGCGTCACCGCGCGGGCAATTGCCTCGTTACTGCCCAATTGCATGCTGTCATTCACTGTTATGCCTTGCTTGGCCAATAAGGTAAACGACATTTGCCGAGTACCCGACCCCGGCTCTCGTAGCAACCAGCGCTGCTTACTTAACCATTTTGCTTTATCGCCTTCGACAGTCAGAGAGCTTGGGATCACTATGCTCATTGGGTCATCTTGCCAATGTTGACTACTTATGTGTGAGTCACTTGCATCACCTTCGACCAAAGCCAGGTCGATGGTGCAGGCAAGTAGGGCTTGTTCAATTTGCGCTGTGTTGGCGACTTGTACTTCTACTTTAATGTGTGGGTACTGTTGGTTGAATCGCGCTAAATACGGTGCCAGCCAATAACCCGCTATTGTGGTGCTTGCCCCTAACACTAACGTGCCTTGTTTCAATCCTGTGCGCGCTCTTACGTCTTCAAGTGCAGCTTGCTCTATGGCAAATATGCTTCTTGCATGATTAAACAAGCTCTGGCCGCCTTCAGTTAACGCTAATTTTTTGCCTCTAGCTGCTCGGGCGATTAACTGCATACCTAACTGATGCTCAAGTTCCTTTAACGCTTTTGAAACAGCAGGTTGACTAATAAACAAGGCATCGGCCGCATGGGAGAAACTGCCTAGTTGAGCAACGCTATGAAATACCCGAAGCGCATGTAAATTCATATTAATTAACCTGTAGTTATCAATGCATGATTTTAATGTATTGGAGTTATATTTTGCCGATGCCTATCATCAAGTCAACTTTTAATAGACATAGCAAACCCAGCGATAGGAGCAGCTTTATGTACAGTGCAGTTAAGCGTTTTTTCATTACGGGCCCGCAAGGAAAACCCCAGCAAAGCGGACATTTTAATGACTCTCGCTGGTGGCTAGGTTTAGTGCTGGTTACGGCTATCGCGTTCGTTGCCACCTACCTAAGTCATGTTCCATTTATTCAGCGAACAGGGTTAAGCTCTTTAACCATCGGGATCGTGCTGGGTATTATTGTTGGTAATACTCTTTTTTCACGGGTAGCCGTGCATACTGATGTCGGTGTTGATTACGCTAAAAGTACATTGCTTAAAGCCGGTGTTGTGTTGTTTGGGTTCCGTATTACCTTTGCCCAAGTAGCAGGCGTGGGCTGGCAAGGTCTAGTCACTGACATGGCCATGCTGGGCTTAACCTTCTGGCTGGCAGTGCAACTGGGTAAACGTGTTTTCAAACTAGACGAACAAACCACCATACTTATTGGTGCTGGTAGTTCAATTTGCGGCGCAGCCGCAGTCATGGCCACTGAGCCCGTGGTAAAGGCTCAAGCGCATAAAGTGTCTGTTGCGGTCGCCACTGTGGTGGTGTTTGGCACCTTAAGTATGTTTTTTTATCCACTTGCTTATGGTTACTTAGGGTTAAGTGAACATGCCTACGGAATTTTTGCTGGCTCAACCATTCATGAAGTGGCGCAAGTCGTAGCAGCGGGCAGTGCGGTTAGCCCTGAAGCTGCAAATGTGGCCGTGATTGAAAAAATGCTACGAGTTATGATGCTTGCGCCTTTTTTAGTGTTGTTATCAGTGTGGCAAAACAAAAAACACGCAAAAACGTCTTTAGCAAACGAAGCTGGCAAGCCAGCTAAAAGCAACATCATGATCCCTTGGTTTGCTGTGTTATTTATTGTGGCCAGTGGCATCAATTCGGCTCAAGTCATCCCAGCCCAGGTAACCGAGAAAATGGTGCATTTAGATGGTATTTTACTCACTATCGCTATGGTGGCACTGGGCCTACGCACCCATATAGGGGCAATTCGCCAAGCTGGGCTAAAGCCCTTGCTATTAGCAGGCTGCTTGTTTTTATTTCTCACCCTTGGTGGCTGCGGGATAAATGTGGCGATAGCGCAGTGGTTGTAGTGTGAAAGGTGAGTATGAAAAAGCCACACTTTAATCCTATTTATTATGGTTAAAGTGCGGCTTTAGTACGGATTACTGACCGCGTAATCGTAAGCCGGCACCTTGAGTCAATTGCTGGTGAGTTACAAAGCCATTGTTGAGCCGATTGCCGTCAAGAGACGGTGTATTCTGCTGTTTTTCTAACGGGCTTATAGATAAGGTTTTACCTGCATAATAGGCTGGGTTTAAATGAATAGTCACTTTGTCAAACGCAGTGCTCGTTGTTGCATAGTTCATGTCACCTGGCGACACAGGGTAAATGCCTAATAAGCTAAAGACTAGCCAGGCTGACATAGTGCCCGCATCGTCATTGCCAGGAAGCCCTGCGGGTTGGTTGGTGAAGTACTTGCTAATCAGCCTAGTGACATGCTGCGCTGTGTTGTGTTCCTGTCCTGCTACGTAGTTGTATAAGTAGGGGTAGGTGATATCTGGCTCGTTGCCCATATCAAAATTGTTGCTAGCAAACGTCGCGTTTAGCGCTTCAATAAAGGCACTGTCGCCGCCATTTAAGGCAATTAAACCCGGCATATCAAAGGGCACATAAAAACGGTAATTCCATGCGTTTCCTTCTATGTAGCCAGGAGCGGGTTCGAAGTTGCGGCCTAACTCGGGATCATAAGGTGTTAGCCATTCACCATTGCGTTGTTTGGGGCGCAGCATGCCTGTGCTTTTATCAAATAATTTTTTATAGCCCTGGGCTTGTGCTAAGTATTTTTTGGCGGCTTGGTTGTCTCCTAGCTGCTTTGCTAGCTGACCTAAGGCGAAGTCAGCTACGTAATACTCAAGGCTGGTAGACACACTTCCATCATAGGGTTCTTCATCATCAACAGGTACATACCCCAAATTCAAATAGTCAGCGTTTTCAGGACGAATAGGGTTATTATGCTTTGTTTCAACAGACTTTTTCATGGCTGCGTAAGCCAGCTCAACATCAAAGGTTTGCACGCCGCGCAAGTAGGTATCGGCAATCATGGCTGTGGCTGGGTCGCCGACCATGGTTTGCGTTTCCATGCTGAGTAGTTCCCACTTGGGTAACCAACCACTTTCTTGATACATCGCAAGGGCAGAGCCGACCATCTGAGATTGAATTTCTGGGTACACCAGACTCAGCAGAGGATGTAGGTTACGGCTGGTATCCCACAATGAATACACGGAATAACGGTTTTTCCCGTGAGTGTTACCGACTTTAGCGCTGTGTTGTTGGCTCATTATTGGGTACTCACCGTTCACATCTTGAATGATACTAGGATGAATTAAACTGTGATACAGGCCAGTATAAAGCAGCGTTTTGTTATGCTCACTACCTTGTACTTCAATGCGCGAGAGTAAGCTATTCCAAGCGTCTTGGGCGTCTTTTCGAGTGTGTTCAAAGGCAAAATCGGGCTGTTCAGCGTTTAGGTTCTGCCTTGCGTTTTCGATGCTAACGTAAGAAATACCTACCTTGACTTCAACTTGCTCGTTGGCCTGTGTATCAAAACGCATGTAGGCACCGATATTGTCACCGCTCATGACGCGCTGATAATTCGGGTACGGCTTGATGCTGTTATTGTGCTGCATCCATTCGCCTTCCACCCCTGTGAATTCAGGCATTTTCTTGAACGTGCCCAAGGTTTTGGCTGGTTTACTAAAACGTGCTACGAAATACACAGGGCGCACGTCTTGGGGGTTATAGCAAAACGTTCCCACTGTACGAGAGCCTTCAATCTCATTGTTGGATACAACCCTGAGGGAGCCGCCCGTTTCGTTGGTTAACCCCAACCCTAAATTCACAATGATATTGCTTTTGCCCGCGGGAAATGTGTACCGGCTTAGGCCCGTACGTAACGTGCTGGTGGTTTCAGCCTTGATGCCATATTTGTCGAGTGTGGTTCGGTAGTAGCCCGGACTTGCTTGCTCGTCAGAATAGGTTGAGCCGTACTTTTGGGCGTCTAGTTCCAAATTGCCGGCGGTGGGCATGATATTAATTACCCCTAACTCTGGACAGCCCACACCGCTTAAATTCACATGAGTAAAACCTGTTAAAAATTTATTTTCGTGAATATATACTCGGGAATTCCACGCGGCGTCTTTTTCAAATTCATTAAGCTTTTTGTGTTCGAATGCAACGTTAAAGGGCGCCACAGATGTGAGCGCGTGGGGATACTGAGCCCCTGGGTGAGTCGCACCAAAATTAGACGTGCCGATAAATGGATTCACATATTCGGCTGGTGTTTTTTCTGCTGTTTTAGCTGTAGCACAGCCGCTACAGGCTAAGCTGAAAGCCCCGAATGCCACGCTGATTAATGCCTTGTTACTTAGAGTATTCATTTTGGCTCGGCCCCCATCTCAAATACTAAACTGCCGCCGGCTAATATATCGCTATGCTGGATAAAAAATTGCTGCAAAGGCTGACCATTCAAGCTTACGCTTTGAACATACACGTTCTCTTTAGATTGATTAAGTGCTTGCACACTAAAGGTATTACCATTTTCTAAATGGATCTTGGCCGAAGACACTTCTGGGCTGCCCAGCACGTATTCTCCAGAAACCGGATTGACAGGATAAAAGCCTAATGCACTAAATAGATACCAAGCTGACATTTGGCCGGCATCTTCATTGCCCGACAAGCCATCCGGGGCGGTATGGTATAGCTCGTCCATGACTTGGCGTACGTATTTTTGTGTTTTGTAACCCTTGCCAACGTATTGGTATAAATAAGGCACATGGTGACTGGGTTCGTTCCCATGTACGTACTGACCAATATAGCCAGATATCCATTCGGGGAATTCCCCAACGGTTTGCTCGGCCTCGAACATCGCATCCAGTTGAGCTTCAAACGGCGCCGCACCGCCCATAATATCAATTAACCCAGTAACATCTTGTGGCACAAAGAAGCTGTATTGCCATGCGTTGGCCTCGCAGTAGTCCTCTGGATGGTAGGCATTCGGGTCGAAATCACGGCGAAACTCACCGTTTACGCTTTTGGCACGCATAAATTCGCTTTGTGGGTCGAACAGATTACGATAGTTTTGTCCCCGTGATTGATACGTTTGATAAACCTCATTTTGACCTAACGAGCTAGCCAACTGAGCAATCGCCCAATCATCAAAGGCGTATTCCAAGGTTAGCGATACATTCCAACTACGCTCTTCAAATGGCACATAGCCTAATGCTTGATAACTCTTTAAACCGAACTCGTTTTGGGTGGCGCTTTGCATAGCAGCTGCGAGTACTTCTTCTCCACTGGCGTCTAGCAGGCCTTTGAAATAGGCATCGATAAGCACAGGTACGCTGTGGTAACCCATCATCATGTCCGTTTCATTGCCTTGGAAGTTCCAAACGGGTAGGCGTCCTGCCACATCGTAATGTGCCATGATCGAGGCCATGAGCTCTCGGGTGCGCGCGGGCTCTACGATGGTTTTCCATGGGTGTAAGGCGCGAAATGTGTCCCATAGCGAGAAAAATTCGTATCTAGGGTATTGCTCTCTTTTGTGAATATTGCCGTCGGGACCTTTATATTCTCCGTTACTATCCGAAAATACCCTCGGCGCTAACGCAGTATGATACATGGCAGTGTAGAACTGAGTCATGTCGTCTTTGTCTGCAGTTATTTCGACTCGGCTTAGTTGTTCACGCCATGCTTGTTGAGCAAGATTTTTTACTTGAGAGAAACTACTGTCTACGCCTTCTGCTAATAAATTCTGTTTAGCATTCTCAATACTAACTGAGCTGATTGCGGTGCGTACAGTCACAAGCTTTTTGCTGTTTGACCCGGTAAAATCAAAATCGAACTCCGCCGCTATATTTTCACCAGAGGCTGATTGCTCTTGACTTGTCACTCCGTTTGTGTTCAAGGTATAGCGATCAATAGGCTGTGAAAATTGACTGTAAAAGTACACGCGCTGATCGCTAGCCCAGCCAGTGGATTTACGGTAACCAGCGATGGTTTTCGGACCAATTACTTGAATGTGGGTATCTAGTGTTTTATCCCAATTGCGACTGTAACCTAAATCGACGCGCACCACGCCCTCGAGGGCATCATCGGCAAACTGGTATTTCTGAAAACCGGTGCGAAGCCCTGCGGTTAGCTCTACATTCACCCCGTAGTCATCTAAAAATACTTGATAATACCCAGGCGATGCTTGCTCATTTTGATGGCTAAAACGCGAGACAATCGTGCCATCTTCGGGGCCACCTTCGGTTTTTTCCCGATGAAAAGGGCGGGTTAAAGGCATAAACGATATGTCGTACAAATCACCGGCACCTGTGCCAGATAAATGTGTATGACTAAAGCCAGCAATGATGTTGTCTGGATAAAAGTAACCGGAAATCCAATCCCAGCCGGTGCGCCCATTGTCAGGGCTTAATTGCACCATACCGTAAGGCACCGTTGCACCTGGATACGTTTTGCCTTTGCCGTCAGTACCAATGAAAGGGTCTACGTAATCCAAAGGATTAACGGCGGCATTGTTTTGGATGGTCGTTGGCGCCTGCTCAGTGCAAGCGCATAGCGCCAGTACTGTGGCACTTAATATCAATTTTTTCATCATGCTGGTATCCGATTACTTTAAGCGGGTATTGCCTAGTGTGCGCAGTACTTCGAAGCAAGCGCCTAAGGTGTGGTAGTCACATTTAGCCCCAGCTGCACTTTTTTGCTCACTGTATTTACTGTTGTCCCGTTGCAGTACTCTGAACCAAGCACCATATTGATGATCGACCATCTGCTGCCAGCTGTAGTCCCACAAGGCATTATATTGCGTGAGGTATTGCTCGTCTTTGGTAACTGAAAACAACATGGCGGCGGCGGCGAAGCTTTCTGCCTGTACCCAGAAATATTTGTCGTCGTCACACCAAGTGCCATCAGGTGCAAAGCCGTAAATCAAGCCTCCGTGGGTTGCGTCCCAGCATTTTTCGTAGGCACGGTCGAATAAGCTTTTCGCCCGTTCAACCAGCTTTTGATCTGGGGCATGGCGATGCAAAATTAGCAATAACTTGGTCCATTCTGTTTGATGGCCGGGCTGAAACCCCCAAGGACGATAAAGGTTTTTCGGATCGTCTTTGTTGTAATCCCAATCCGGCTGAAAATCTGTGGTGTAGTGTTCCCAAATCAGACCGTCCGTTAAATCTGCTTGGCGAAAGGCAATGTTTTGAGCAAGGGTTTGCGCACGCGACAAGAATACTTGCTCACCGCTGGCTTCATAGGCCGCTAACATGGCTTCACACAAATGCATATTGGAGTTTTGACCGCGATAAGGACTCAACTCGCCTGCGGGGCTTATTTCATCTGCGTACAAACCGAAATCTGCCTGCCAAAAGCGGCTCTCAAGGTGTTGGTAGGTTGTGAGTAACATGTCGTTGCTAGTAACAATTCCGGCTTTGCGCGCGGCAGCATAAGCAAGCAATACGAATGCGTAACCGTAGGCTTGTTGGGTCATGTCTTGAGGTTGGTTGTCTTGTAGCGTCCAAGCGTAACCGTCAGCATGTGGTTGCCAATGAACTTGCTCGACAAAGTCTAAGCCATGACGAGCCATTTTTAGATAATCATCACGCTCAAACAACATACCTGCTGTGGCGTAATTCACCACGATGCGCGTGCTGCTGACCAACTGTTTAAAGCCAGAATCAAACAAGTCGCCGTTATCCATGTAGTTTTGAAAATAACCGCCTTGAGGATCTTTTACCCTAGGATCATAAAAGTTCAGGATATCCTGACAATGGCTCATTAAAAATGCAGGGCTGTGGTAATTCATCAAATTTACTCGCTAATTAACGGTTTAAATATGGGGCGATCGAGCAGGCTAAGCCTGCTCTTCTTGAGTCAGTTGCTTTATCTCGCCAGGCGCTAATTTAGAACCGACCAAGGCGTACCAGGCAATATAGAAATAAGCCGCAACAGGCACGATAAAGCTAAACTGCACACTGCTAATATCAGCTACATAACCTTGAATCAAAGGTAAAATAGCGCCGCCTACAATAGCTTGGCAAAGCAGGCCAGAACCGCGACCGGTTAGCGGGCCTAGGCCGCGTATTGCTAACGTAAAAATCGTAGGGAACATAATTGAATTAAAGAACCCAATTGAGATAACGGTCCACATGGCGAGTTCACCTTGGGTGTTCATGGTGGTAAACAGTAAAATAATGGCAATTGCTGAGTTAAAGGCCAACACATAAATAGGGGCAATGATGCGGGTTAAAGCCGCGCCCACAAAGCGCCCAATCATGGCTGCTCCCCAATAGTAAGACACCATGTGGCTAGCTTGCCGCTCGTTCAAGCCTGCTATATCTGGTTGTGAGAAGTAGTTTACCAAGAAGCTACCAATACTGACTTCTGCTCCCACATAGAAAAAGATGGCGACCGTACCAAAAATCAATGCTTTGTGAGACCAGATCGAATCAGTGCTTTTGACTTCTTGAACATCTTCATGGGCTTTGATGGTCGGTAATTTTAAAAATTTGAAACCTATGGCCGTGGCTATCATCACGCCTGCGAGCAACAAATAAGGGAATTGCACTGCTTTTGCGCTGATTTCGGCTTCTTCCGTTGCGACTCCCGCTGCGGCAAAAATTAACGCGGCACCGAACATAGGCCCCAGCGTGTGGCCTACTGAGTTAATAGCTTGAGCCAAGCTTAAGCGGCTAGTGGCGGTTTTTTCTGGGCCTAACACTGCCACATAGGGGTTTGCTGATACTTGCAAAATGGTTACCCCACTGGCTAAGATGAACAAACCTAATAAAAATACTGCATACACTTCAACTTCAGCCGCCGGGTAAAAGAGGCTGCAACCTATTGCTATAGTAACTAAACCTGTGATGATGCCGCGAATATAGCCAATTCTTTCAATCAACTTGCCGGCAAACGGCGAGATAATGAAATAAGCACCAAAGAAGCAAAACTGGACCAGCATGGCTTGCGTGTAGTTTAAGTCAAACGCCGCCTTTAAATGAGGAATAAGGATGTCATTTAAGGCGGTGATAAAGCCCCAAATAAAAAACAAAGTAGTCATAGCGGCAAAGGCAAAGTGACTGTTCTTAACCGGTTCGCTCAAAGATACGGATGATTGTGTAATCGGTCCTGCCATAATTTTATACTCTTTAAAGGTGCCAGCCGAAGCTGGCACGTTGATTAATGGGGATTAGCGGTAGACATAGAATAGGGGACCGCGTCTTTACTGGTGGCCCACACTTTATTTGGCTGGTTAGTCATGTCGAACGATAGTTCGCCACCTTGCAGTATTTGCTGGTGAGACAAAAAGGTTTTATTAAACGCTTTACCGTTTAGTTTTGCGCTATCCACGTAGACATTGTTCTTATTGTTGTTGCGCCCTTTAATGGTAAAGCGTTCGCCGTTTTGTAAATGCAACGTGGCTTTGTCGAACAGTGGGCTACCTAACACGTACTCATCGCTACCGGGTGCAACAGGGTAAAAACCAAGGGCGCTGAATACGTACCAGGCGGATGTTTGGCCGTTGTCTTCATCACCGCAATAACCATCAGGTGTGGCTGAGTAAAGTTTATCCATGATGTTGCGCACGTGGTATTGAGTTTTCCACGGCTGGCCAGCGTAGTTGTACAAATAACTCATATGCTGAATAGGTTGGTTACCATGGGCATAGTTGCCCATATTCACAATCTGCATTTCGCGAATTTCATGAATCGTAAAGCCATAATAAGAATCGTCGAAGGTCGGTGGCATGCTGAACACGCTATCAAGTTTATTCACGAAGGCTTGATCGCCCCCCATCATGTCTTTCAAACCTGAGATATCATGAAACACAGACCAGGTGTAGTGCAGGCTATTTCCTTCGGTGAAAGCATCACCCCACTTCAACGGGTTAAACGGGGTTTGAAAACTGCCGTCTTCGTTTTTACCGCGCATCCATCCACTTTCTTTATCAAACAAGTGTTTGTAATTCAGGGCTTTCTGCTTGTACTTGGCAGCATCCTCGGTTTTACCTAGGCGCTCAGCGAGGCGATAAATATTGAAATCGGCAAAGGCGTATTCAAGGGTGCGTGCTGCGTTTTCATGAATGCCAACGTCGTAAGGTACATAGCCTAGTTCGTTATAATAATCGACTCCTTCTCTGCCGACTGAACTAACGGGACGGCCTTCGTCCACTTGCGCATTTTTTACGATAGCTTCGTACAGGGTATCAATATCGATGTTGGTTATACCTTTTAGGTAGGCATCAGCGATATTTACCGCAGAATTAGAACCAATCATAACGCCTCTGTGCCCCGGGCTTGCCCACTCAGGTAACCAGCCTGATTCTTTGTATGTATTCGCTAAGCCTTCCATTATTTGGGCATCTAGGTCTGGGTACATCAATGTAAAGAAAGGAAATACTGCGCGAAAGGTGTCCCAAAACCCGTTATCGGTAAACATGTAACCTGGCAATACTTCACCGTTGTATGGACTGTAGTGCACAACCTCACCGGCTTCGTTGTACTCGTAAAACTTTCGCGGGAACAAGAGAACACGATAAAGAGCCGAGTAAAACGTGCGTAGGTTGTCTTTATCATCATCCGCGATTTCGATGCGTGCTAGTTCACGTTGCCAATGTTCGTGCGCTTTTTGGCGCGTTGTTTCGAAGGTGTCTTGGCCAATTTCTCGATCCAAATTCAATTGCGCCTGCTCTGGGCTAATAAAAGACGAAGCAATTTTTACTGATACTTTCTCACCGCGTTTGGTTTTAAAACCAATAATTGCACCCACGTGCTCGCCTTCGCTTTGAATAGCATCTGTATTTAATTGGTACTCATCTGTCCAAGTGCGGCTAATGTCGAAGTCTTTATCAAATTGGGCCACAAAATAATTATGGAAGTTGTCTGGCACGCCACCGTGATTATTGCGCGCATAACCGATTATTTTTCGCTCTTCTGGGATAATTTTCACCATAGAGCCTTTGTCAAAGGCATCTAGAACGATATAGGCATTATCGCTGTCTGGAAACGTAAAGCGGAATTGCGCGGCGCGCTCAGTGGGTGTTACTTCCGCGGTTACGTCGAAAGAAGCAAGGTACACACTATAATAATCTGGACTGGCTTGCTCAGCTTTGTGCGAGAACCAAGAGGCGCGCTCGTCTTGGTTAAATTTCATTTCACCGGTGACGGCCATCAATGAAAATGCGCCGTAGTCGTTTAACCAAGGACTTGGCTGGTGAGTTTGCTTTATACCGCGAATTTGGTCGTCATTGTATTTGTAGGTCCAACCGTCACCGATCGGCGCTGTCATCGGCGTCCAAAAGTTCATTGCCCATGGTGTCGCGATAGCCGGGTAGGTGTTGCCGTTCGATAAGCTGAACTTAGAGTCAGTTCCCATGAGCGGATTAACATAATCGACTAGATCTACCGAAGGCGCAACGGCCACTGATTCAGCTTCTTTGCTGTCTTTGGAGGCGCTACAGGCGGCCAGTAGTAGCAATGCAGGAATGGTGAAAATAATCTTATAATTCATTTGTTTATACCTACGAAAGTCAATTTCTGTGACATATTATTGCCACCGTTTCACTTCATATTTTGAGTTTGCCTTGAACAGAACACCTAAGACAAAGGTTAATGCTTTGTAAAATTGTAATCGATTACAATTTGTTGGTCTAGTGTTATGTCCAATAAAAAGCCAAAATAAGCAATATTTAGCCATTCATAGGTTGTTTTCTAGTATTATTGTTATCGATTACAATAATTACTTTTATCTCACCATTGATATTATTTACATATTCAGGTATTTACATTAGGTAAGAGATTGCTTGAACGGTGCAATTAAATAACCAAGGCCCAATGCGGGCTTGATTTTCGGAAGTCGTAAATGACCAATATTAAAAAAGTAAGTGAGCTTGCAGGCGTATCAACCGCAACCGTATCACGTACACTTAAGATGCCAGATATGGTCACCGCCCGTACCAAAGAAAAGGTGATGAAAGCCGTTAAAGAAGCGGGTTACAGACCAAGTTGGTTGGCAACCAGTGTCAAAACTGGCCGAACCAATACCATTGTTGTTTTGGTACCTAATTTAATCAACCCGTTTTTTATGCGCATCATTGGTGGAATTGAGCAAGCGGCTCAAGAGCGCGGCTTTACTGTGTTACTTTGTGATACTCAAGGTGACAGCAAGCGCGAAAGTGATTATGCCTCTATGGTACTGACTAATCGGGCAGATGGTTTAATTCAACTCGATCATTCCTTCCCTTTTAATGAAGATGACGCCAAATTAGCTGAAACTATCCCTATGGTCAGTGTTTGTGAGCGAATCCACTCTGATAAAAAGTATCCAGTTGTTGCACTTGATAACTATGCAGCCAGCCGAGCATTGGCCCACCATTTGGTGAGCTACGGTCACACCAAATTTGCTGTAATTGTGGGTCAAGTTGTCAGCCAAATTCATAAAGATCGCCTCTACGGACTACGCAGCGTCTTGACTGAGGAAAACATCGAATTTGATGAAGACATGATAGTTGGGCAAAGCTATAGCATCGAAAATGGTATCGAGGGGATGCGTCAATTATTGGCAAAGCCTAATCGACCTAGCGCTGTCATTTGTTTTAATGATGATATTGCCATTGGCGCCATGCATGAAATTCACCGGCAAGGATTAAGTGTGCCGGAAGACATTTCAGTGGTCGGGTTCGACAATGTAAAAGTCTCTGCTTTTATGAATCCGCCATTAACAACAATAGATCAACCCGCTTACGAAATGGGTCGCAGAGGGATGGAAATCCTCAGCGATGTGATCAACGGTGTTCCTTTGACTCGTAGTAGCGAAATGTTGCCTTTTCAACTGCTTGAGCGTCAAAGTAGCGGCCCGGCTCCCCTTTAACGTCAACTTTTAATCGGGCCTTCAACCCGTATCCTAATAAATGCTCGCCGTCACTTTGTTAATTTTTTGTATATTTTTTAGCTTAAGTTGTTGACATGCTCTTAGAGTGGCTCTATATTTTTCCGGTAAATTGTAATCGATTACATTTTATTGGGAGTAAAATTTCCAATTAAATGTTCTGTAATAAGCGTAAAACAACGAAAAAATAAGCAGTTACTAAAACAAACGGTACACGATGTTCACGGTTACATTTGATTAAGCGGAAACATCCGATGGCGATTAGGAATACACATATGAACAACACCAGTGACAAAATCTTTGCTAAATCGATACTCAGTCTCGCGGTTGTCTGTGGGCTGGGAATGGTCCCTGCACACACCATGGCGCAACAAACTGAAGATGCTGCACAAACCAGCGATGCTGAAACCGAAGTGATTCAGGTCCGTGGTATTCGCGCGTCAGCGGCAGAAAACTTGGCGATTAAACGGCTTTCAAATGCGGTGGTTGATGCGATAACTGCTGAAGATATTGGTAAATTCCCGGACAAGAATGTTGCTGATTCTTTGCAGCGTGTACCTGGTGTTGTTATTCAACGCAACGGCGGAGAAGGCTCAAGTGTGAGCATACGTGGTTTATCCCCTAGCCTGACGTTTACCCAATTAAACGGTAACTTTATTGCGGCGTCTTCTGGTAATCCATCTCGCTCGTTCTCTTACGAGCTTCTGCCTTCAAATCTAGTCGGTAAGGTCGAGTTATTTAAATCATCTGAAGCGCGCCTCGATGAAGGCGGCATTGGTGGTACGGTCATAGTGCATAGCCGTAAACCGCTAGACATGGATAAAAACTCGGGTGTTGTTAGCCTAGAATACACTTATGCAGATATTACTGATTCCTACGAGCCTCAGCTAAGTGGTATCTATTCTTGGAAGACTGACGAAGAAGACTTTGGTTTCTTGGTGGGCTTTACGCAGCAAGACAGAACCAACCGCACTCAGACTTCTCGAGTCAATATCATCAATCAAAACTTTTTGTATACCGAGCGTCGCAATGGTCAAGAAATTGAAGGCGGCGCCCAAGGGTATGCGCGCCAAAGTTTAGTTCAAGAAGTATTAGAAGAAGATCGCGAGCGCACTGGTGTGCAGTTTACTGCGCAGTGGCGCCCCACTGACAATTTAGAAGTTGGCTTCAACTACTTTCAATTCAAACTCGGCTTAGACTCGATTTTACACCAACTTGAATACCCTGAGTGGCATGATACCAACCAATTCTGGACTGACGTTTACGTTGATGCAGAAGCGCAGTATGTCACAGGTATCGACTACGCCAGAGGTGTCTCAGGAGAAGCGCTAGATACGCAAATTCCTCGTATGAACGGCGAATATGTGGTTGAAGAGTCTACGTCTGACACCTTCGATTTTTTCATGGAATACGAAGGCAGCGATTTCAATGTGAAATTTGTTGCTGGGCACACTGAAGCTGAAGGTGGACCAACTGAAAAGTATCGTGCCGCGTATTATTCTGGTAGCACGGCAGATTATTGGGGCTGGCGTTTTGAAAACGAAAACCTAGTCACCAATATTGATCCTGAAATGTTCAATCGTTTAAAAGCTGGTGAAGGCGGTGAAGCAGATATAGGTGCAACAGATTCAAGCTTTGTGGGCGGGACTCAAGAAGAAGATTACGCCCAGATTGACACGGATTGGTTTGTTGACTGGGGCATAGTTGAAACTTTGCGTTTCGGTGTGAAGTATCGTAAAGGCTCTATACATCGTGATACACGTAATACCTACTATCTAGACAAAGATTTTGATATCGCAGCTGGGGAAGCACGTCCTGGCGGGATCACTCTGGATGATGATTACTCACGTAATGGCGGTATTCCGCTGCTTACCACTGTTATTGCTGATCAGCCTTTAGGAAACTTAGGTGGGTCAATCAATACGAATTTGTTCCCAGTTGTTAATTGGAACAAATATCAAAACGAGTTGCAGAGCAACTTCCAACGTTATACCCGTTTTGAACCCGACTTTGTCTATGATGTAGAAGAAGAAGTAAAAGTCGCATACGTGCAAGCCGATTATCGTTGGGAAAACTTTCGCGGTAACTTTGGCGTACGCTTTGTTGACACAGTTAATACAAACACCGCAAGTGACCGTTTGGAGTTTCGCTTAGACCGCGTCAATCTTGACGGAGAGGATGTTGCTCAAGTTAACGGTATTGTGCGCGATGTGATTGTTAACCCTAAAGAAAATTCGTACAGCCACGTATTGCCTAGCTTTAACATCGCCTGGGATATCAATGATGATTGGGTTCTGCGCGGCGCAGCAGCAAAAGTGTTGTCACGCCCTGACTATGCGGATTTAGGCCAGTTCCAAACATTGACCTATAACTCAAGCGAGTGGGAAGCAGACTCTAGCGACCGCCCAGATTACGACCCCCTTCGCGACAGTGAAGGATGGACAGGCAGTGGTGGTAACTCATCTCTACGTCCTCTTGAATCAGTTCAATATGACCTATCACTAGAGTATTACTACGGTGAAGGGTCTGGAGTTAGCTTGGCTGTGTTCTTGAAAAATATCGATAACTTCGTCGTACCATTCACTTTAGATGTGAACAGCAGCGTTCCTGATCAAACGTTTACGTTGGTTGAGTCAGGTGGCGGTACGGTCAATGTTGGTGGTGACATATTGGTACGCGATTTCGACACCGCGGCCAACGGCACAGATGCTGAATCAAAAGGTGTTGAGTTCTCATTCCAGCATTTCTTTGAAAACGGCTTTGGCGTATCGGGTAACTACACGCGAAATATCACCAGCGCCGCTACCGTTGAGGCTGATGGTCGCTTAGTGGGGGAGTCGCCATTAACGGGCAGCTCAAAATATCAAGGTAACTTCTCGGCCTTTTATGAAAATGACGATTACAGCCTGCGCGTTTCATATAACCGCAGAGGCCCCACAATTGGTGTGCTGGCCGAAGATTGGGATATCAACCGCTACAGCGATACCTATGATCAAGTTGACGTAAACGCCAGCTACAACATAAACGAAGATATTACCTTGAGCGCCTCGGTTATCAATCTGACTAAATCAGAAGATTACGTCCATTTAGGGGATGACACCAAAGTACGCTTCTTAACTAACTCGTACAGCGGGCGTCGCTTCTTTGCAGGCATCAACTACAGATTTTAATACGTCAGGCCGGCTCGCAAGCGTCGGTTAAATGGAAACGTAAAAGACAGATTGAATAGAGGAATAATAATGAATAAGCTCAAAATGAATAAAACCACAGTGGCCATGCTGATGGCAATGAGCACTTTGTACGGTTGTGGCGGCGGTGCCGATGATCCTAATCCAAGTGATGCAGTAGACACTCGCGTTACCACTGAAGCCACCCTTGCTGGTGTGGCTGTCAAAGGTCGCCTTGATAGCGCCCAAATCAGTGTTGAACAGATGAACAATTCACCCATTACTATTACCAGTGGTGAATTAACTGATGCGTCGGGAAATGTTAACGTAATCGTTCAAAGTGACCTTGGGTTTGGTATCAACAGCCCATTTAAATTAACCGTAACTGCAACCGATGCCACCAGCATGATGTGTGATGCTATTGATTGCGCTGGCGTAGCATTAGGCCAAGAACTGAGTGGCGAGCCGCTAACAGGGACAGTGCTTAATTCTTTGTCTTTTGTGAACGTGCCTTACGGTTCAGCAGCAAACAGCAGTAGCGTGCCTTTTCAAGCAAACGCATTGACTACTATTGCCACGCCAATAGTGGAAAGTGCTGTTGCTGGAGGCGCGAATATTACCCAACAAGTATTGTTTGATTCCCAAGCCATTATCGCATCTGAGTTGGCGCTTCGCGCACTGGGTGTGGCGACATCAGGAGTGAACTTGTTTGAAACAGCCTTAATTAGTGCAGAGTCTTACGATAACTTTGTGATGGGTGAAGATTGTACTCCTGTGACCTCAACAGATGCACAAGGTAATGAAGTGACTATTGATGAGTGTACGGATGTATTGGCATCTCCAGCAATCATCACTTTGTCACTGGCCAATGCGGCATTTGCTAACATCGCAGCAACCGAAAGCTTTAACGAGCAGTTTGATGCAGTTAATACCGCTATTACCACGGCTATCGAGGGTGATACAACTGCCCTGACACCTATTCGAGAGCGTTTACTTGCTGCTGTCAGTGCAGTGCCTTTCTTGTCTGAATTAGGTGTATCAGCCGACAGCGTGATTGACCTTGGCTTATCGTTTGCACTTTCTAATGATAGCAGTGGCCCAGTTCAAGAAGTGACCACAGCTGAAAACTTAGCGGGTGCCACTATCACAGGGCGTGCGCGCATCAGTGATGGCGAAGCGGAAACCATGGCGTTTGATAAAGACGTGCAAACCAAATGGTTAGACAATGGTGGTGTGCCTTCTGCTGAAGACCCAGCTTGGGTTCAGGTAGAGTTTGCCCAAGCCCATGCGGTGAGCAGTGTGTTCATTACCAGTGCCAATGATGCGCCAGAGCGCGACCCTGAAAACTTTGACTTATTGGCGTCTAATGACGGCGAAAACTGGGTAACAGTGGCAAGCTTTTTAGGTGAATCTTTCGATGAGCGTTTTGAGCGTAAAGAATTCTCGTTCTCTAACGGGTTAGCGTATTCGTTTTATCGTCTGAATATCACTAAAAACAAAGGTGATACTAGCTTAATGCAATTGGCTGAAATTCAGCTGGTTGGGCCTATATACGCAAGTACAGATCACACAGACCCTGTTGGTACAGGTTCGATTACTGGCCGTGCACGTATCAGTGATGGTGAGGCAGAAACCATGGCGTTTGATAACGACACTCAAACCAAATGGTTAGATAACGGCGGTGTTCCTTCGGTTGAAGACCCTTCATGGGTACAAGTGGACTTCCCTGAAGCGGTTGCTGTTAATGTGCTTGGCATTACCAGTGCCAATGATGCACCAGAGCGCGACCCTGAGAACTTTACTCTCGTTGGCTCAAATGACAGTGGCACAACTTGGACGGTTATCGGTGATTGGCTTGGTGAGTCATTCGACGAGCGTTTCGAGCGTAAGTTGTTCAGCGCGAGCAATGCGCTGGCGTACAGCAGCTACAGGCTGAATATCACTAAAAACAAGGGCGATACCAGCTTAATGCAACTGGCTGAAATTGAGCTGATTGGTCCTGAAATGCCAAGTGTTCAACACAGTCACGGCCTAGACGTAACGTACACTGAACGCGCGCGCATCAGCGACGGTGAGGCAGGTACTATGGCGTTCGATAATGACTCGCAAACCAAATGGTTAGACAACGGCGGTGTTCCGTCGGTAGAAGAACCGTCTTGGGTAGTGATTGCCTTACCTGAAGCCGCAGCCGTGAACACATTGGCCCTAACCAGTGCCAATGATGCCCCAGAGCGTGACCCTGAAAACTTTGCAGTTTGGGCATCAAACGACAATGAAAATTGGACCGAGCTAGCCAGTTGGTTAGGTGAAAGCTTTGATGAGCGCTTCGAGCGCAAGCAATATTCGTTTTCTAATGATGTTGGTTTTAGTTTTTATCGCTTTAACATCACCAAAAACAAAGGCGATACCAGCTTGATGCAAATTGCTGAAATAGAGCTTATTGGGCCACAGGTTGCTTCTGTTGATATTTCATCTGATGCAGGCACCACGATCACCGGCCGGGCGCGCATTAGTGACAACGAAGCCGAAACGATGGCCTTTGACGATGATACGCAAACCAAATGGTTGGACAACGGTGGCGTACCCACTGCTGAAGACCCAGCCTGGGTACAGCTTGATTTCGTAGCACCACGTATCGTTAATAGTATTGCGATCACCAGTGCCAATGACTCACCAGAGCGTGATCCTGAAAACTTCACAGTTTTAGGCTCAAATGACGGGGGGGCCACTTGGGAAGAAGTCGAATCGTGGATAGGCGAAAGCTTTGATGCTCGATTTGAGCGCAAATTGTTTGAAATGCGTAACGGTTTTGCTTACTCAAGCTACCGTATCAATATCAGCAAAAACAAAGGTGACAGCAATTTAATGCAAATTGCAGAAATCGAGTTAATTGGCCCGGCTGAATAAGCGCAGGACCTAGGTGAAAGCCCGCTATCTGTGATAGTGGGCTTTTGTTGTTCCACATAGACCACGCATAAAAGAAAATAATCACTATGGCTGAATACTATTATCTTGGGATCGATGCAGGTGGTACACAATGCAAAGCGTCTCTGTACAGCCATGATCAGCAATTACTCGGCACGGGAATAAGTGGGCCAAGCAACCCTGTAAATGGACTGGAAATTGCCCAAAATGCCATTGTTAAAGCTGCCGAATCAGCCCTAAAAACAGCATCTTTAACTCATGTTGGTTTGAATCAACTGTGTGTTGGAGCCGGAGTTGCGGGTTTGCATCTACCTAGCCTACAACACGCCATGGAGCAGTGGCGGCATCCATTTCATTCCTTTTACTGCACAACTGATTTACATGCCGCCGTCACTGGTATGCACCAAGGCCAAGATGGCGGGGTGATAATATTAGGCACAGGTTTCAGCGCTTTAGGTAAGGTTAAAAATGAGCTGCATGCCATCGGTGGCTATGGTTTTCCCATCAATGCAGAGGGCAGTGGTGCTTGGTTAGGGCTTCAAGCAGTGAAATCAGTATTGCTAGCTCATGACGGTATTGGCCCGCACACCAGTATGCTTGCGGCCATGACAGAGCACGAAGACGTGCTTACGCTGGCGAGTCGCTTAAATCATGCAAGTTCTACTGAATTTGCGACCTTCGCACCACTGGTGTTCGCCCATGCAGAGCAAAGGGATTTGTTAGCGAAAGCGATTATTGAGCAAGCAACTGAATTTTTGCAGCGCGTTATTTTGCGCCTCAATGACTTGGGAGTCGAAGAGATTGTCTTAGTGGGTAGCGTAGCTCAGCGCTTGCAAAGCCGCCTGAAGAAATCAATACGCGAATGCATAGTACCAGGCAAAGCTTCAGCAGAATATGGTGCCATGTTACTGGCAAAGCAGCACAAGCCAAACGGATAAACAGTCTACATATAAGCGGCTCAAAGAGGATAGATTATGACAGCCACGCGCAGAGGGTTCTTAAAATTATCATTGCTAAGCAGTATCGCGAGTGCTTTTGCCGCGAGCAGTAAAACTGCTTTCGCTAGAGCAGAAAAAATCAATAAACCCGTAGTGATATCAACCTGGGAACATGGACTCGCCGCAAATAAAGCGGCATGGGATGTACTCAAAAAAAATGGGCGCGCATTGGATGCTGTTGAGCAAGGAGTGCGTGTGCCGGAAGCCGATCCCCTGGTTAGAACGGTTGGTTTGGGTGGATACCCAGACAGTGAGGGTAATGTAACGCTTGACGCCTGCATCATGGACGAAAACATGAACTGTGGCTCGGTGGCTTACCTGCAAGACATTCTGCATCCCATCTCGGTTGCGCGCAAAGTAATGGAAGATACGCCCCACGTAATGTTAGTGGGCGCTGGTGCTAAAAAATTCGCTTTAGAGCAAGGTTTTGCTCAGCAAAATTTACTTACCGAACAGTCTAAGCAAGATTGGTTGGCGTGGCGTCATTCGGGTCAGCAGAAGAAGCAAATCAACATTGAAAATCACGACACCATTGGCATGTTAGCGCTGGATACTTCAGGTAACTTGAGCGGGGCCTGCACCACAAGTGGCGCAGCCTTTAAATTACCAGGGCGGGTGGGGGACTCACCCATCATTGGCGCAGGTTTATACGTGGATAACGAAGTCGGTGCTGCCACTGCCACTGGCATGGGAGAGCTGATGATGAAAACCGTGGGCTGTCATCTTGTGGTTGAGCTGATGCGTCAAGGCGCTTCACCCCAAGAAGCCTGTCAAAAAGCGGTGGAGCGAATTGCCACCCGTTTGGATAATTTTGCTGAGTTTCAAGTAGGCTTCTTGGCCCTGAATAAAGCAGGTGAGTACGGAGCGTACTGTATTCAACCTGGGTTTAACTACGCGGTTAAGGATTCTCGTGGTGAGCAGCTTATTGATGGTAAAAACCTATTGGGGGAAGGCGCATGATGCTCAAAACTCTGTGTAGCATATTGCTGTGCAGCACCTTTTTTTGCCACGCACAAAGTAACGATATTCGTGCAAATCAAGGGCCATTTGCATTAACTCTTGAGCAAGCCTTGAACTGGACTGCACGAAGCGAATTTAGCTCCACACAGAATATCTCCACAGAACCTTTAGCCAGGCGTCATGCTGCTCAGTTAGACTCCAGCAGAGCAAACTTAGATACGCGAGTTAAGGTGCTCTACGCACCTGACGGCATGAATAACTTCGCGAATTACCTGGATACTCAAGCCACATTTAATCTGTATAACTTTACTCACTGGTCGCAAATCGATGTACTCAATTGGTTTGCTGGTACGGCTGATCATGTGGTGCAAATACCTGCTCGGCCTTGGGTTGACACCGCCCATCGAAACGGCGTGAAGGTTATCGGCTCGATTTTCTTAGCCATCGCTAAATACGGCGGTAGTGCTGATACCGCAGAAGCTTTGCTCAAACAGGATGCCCAGGGGCGATTTATTATGGCCCATAGACTTGTCGACATCGCGCAATATTATGGTTTTGACGGTTGGCTAATGAATCAAGAAACTAACTTAACTGCCATTAAAGATGCAGAAAATGAATTAGTTGAAGGGCAGAAAGACGCTCGTCGCGGGGCAAAACTGGGCCAGAAAATGTTGGCGTTTATGCAGTATTTAACGGCTATTGCCCCCCAAGGAATGGAGATCCATTGGTATGACTCTATGCTGGAAAATGGTGAGGTGCGTTGGCAAAACCAGTTGAATGAGAAAAACCAAGCGTTTTTACACCAGGGTGTATCGAGTGCTGATGCTATGTTTATGAATTACTGGTGGAACAAACCCATGGTCGAGCGCTCTGTTTCGCTTGCCCAAGAACTGGGGCGTTCTGGCTACGACTTGTATTTTGGTGCTGATTTATGGCCAAGTCGCAATGCACAGCGCGCTTTTAGTAAGACCCAGTGGTTAGAGGATTTATTTGATAGCGATACGAAGCAAGGGCTTACCTCTATTGCGCTATTCGCACCGAACTTCAATTTTAATTTCAGTGGCGAGCCCCACACGCCTGTTTTTAGTAAATTTAAAGACGATCCCCAAGACTCGCTACGTTTTTACCAAACAGAGCAACGCTTGTTTGTGGGAGACGATTTAAACCTTGCCAATAATGACCTTGACGGTTGGCCGGGCATAGGGCGTTACGTACCGGCAAAAACCACTGTGAATGCGTTACCGTTCGAAACGCATTTTAATACCGGTCAAGGTAAAAAGCTGGTCGAGAACGGCCAGCAGGTGTTAAGTGGCTGGACTGACATGAGCAAGCAAGATCTGCTACCTACTTGGCAATTTGCGGTGTATGGCAACCCGTCGATGACGGTAGCGTATGACTTTGAAGAAGTGTTTTCTGGTGGTAGCTCTTTGGTATTCACAGGCTCGCTCAGCGCACAAGAAACACGCATTCCTTTGTACCAAACTCACTTTTTACTAGGCAAAAACAATACAGCGACGTTAACGCTCAAAGGCGACGTCAACGCTCTTTCATTGTATGTGGAAACTGCTGACGCTAAGCGACACATGTTCGCATTAAACGCAATCACACCTAGTGACAGTCAGCAAGATTGGCGCACCTATGAAGTATCACTAAGTGCGCTCGCTAAGCAAAGAATTGCCCAACTCGGTATGTTGTTTAATGAAGGTACGGCCGAGGAAAATGTGAATGTGTATTTAGGGCAATTGGCGATCCATTAATGATTGATATCGAGATCTGTCTACCTTGTGATGACCTTGCCAACGTCGCTCTGCAAATTCGCGCCGCTCGTGAAGGAAAAGCGGCGCGGGTAGAGCTTTGCAGCCATATGGAACACCAGGGACTCACGCCCAGTGTGAATGCCATGCAGCAAGCTAGGACAGCCGCTCAAGAGGAGATAACCTTGCTGGCAATGATCCGCCCACGAGGTGGGGATTTTTGTTATGACGAGGGTGAAGTACTGCAAATGCAGCATGATATTGCCCTTGCTGCACAAGCTGGAATGCAAGGGGTGGTGCTCGGCGCGCTCACACCAGATAACAAGCTGGATATAGGTGCGTTAACTCGATTAATCGCAGTGGCTAATAACGCTAATTTGCAGATGACATTTCATCGTGCATTTGATGCCTTGGCTGAACCAGCTCAAGCCATTGAAACCCTGATTGAGCTAGGCGTGCAGCGCATTCTCACCTCAGGTTGTGACTGGGGAAGTCACGACACTGCGCAGCAGCATTGCGCGCAATTAGCACGTTACATCGCTCTAGCTAAGGGACAAATTGAAATAGTGATTGGCGGCGGTATTGCTCCTGCAAGCGCCAAATTAATAGCGCAGGCTATAAGTCAGCAGATGGAGCAAAATTATCATTATTCTTTTCACGCTTATTCGTCTGCTCTTATCGACGGGGTGGTACATGAAAATCCCGTTCGACAGTTATATCAAGGCGTTAATGACACTTAACTCGACTCTTACCAAGCAGTGTTTTACACAGCAATAATTTCATCGTGGGGATGACTCATTGGGCGGCCCCGCACTCGACTCGACAGCCCACTTTACAATATTGGTTTTTATGATTAACGAAGAATATATGACACAAATGAAGACATTACCTCTAAATGGAACATGGCAGTTCTGCCAAGCTGATACGCAAGACTGGCGAAATGCAGAGGTTCCAGGGTGTAACTTTACTGACCTTCTAGCACATAATTTAATAGACGATCCGTTTGACCGAGACAACGAATCCCATTTGCAGTGGATTGAGAAAAAAGACTGGAATTATCGCCGTTCATTTATTGTATCAGCAGCGCAATTGGCCCACAGTGAAGTTAATCTAGTTGCACTAGGGCTGGATACGTTTTGTGATATTTATCTCAATGGGCAGCACCTTGCCAGCGGGCAGAATATGTTTGTGGGTCAACATCTTGCTTGTAAGTCTTTGCTGGTAGAAGGTGAAAATGAAGTAGAAATTCGTTTTCGCTCACCCATGAATGAAGTGTATCCGCAATTTATAGCTAACGGTTTTACCTACCCAGCGGAAAACGACAAAAGTGACGAGAAGTTGAGTGTCTTTTGTCGCAAAGCACCTTGTCATTTTGGTTGGGATTGGGGCCCAAAATTCGTGACGTCTGGTATTTGGCGCGATATTTATTTAGCGTTTATCGACAGCGCTGAAATTAAAGACGTACATTTTGTACAGCAGACTTTGTCAGCACAGCGAGCCGACTTCCATTTCGCGCTAGATGTTAGCGCGATGACAGATTTTGATGCCCAGTTAGTGGTTAAATGCGAACAGGCTCCGCAGTTGAATCAAATTTTAGATGTGCATTTATCGGCCCAGGCGAGCGAGCAAAGTATGTTGGTAAACTTTACGCTTAACGATCCTAAGCGCTGGTGGCCTAATGGATTGGGGGAAGCGTTTTTATATGACTTTAGCTTTGAGTTAGTTAAGAATAAACGAGTTATAGCCCGTCGCGAGCAAGCTGTGGGGTTGCGAGAAATAGAAGTGGTTAATCAAGCCGATGAGATGGGAGAGTCATTCTATTTCAAAGTAAACGGTCACCCAGTCTTTATGAAAGGCGCGAACTATATTCCTGATGACAGCTTCATTCACCGAGTCAATACCCAGCGACACCAGCAAGTGTTTGATGCCGTGGTGGCAGGCAACATGAATATGTTGCGAGTGTGGGGTGGCGGCATTTATCAAGACGATGCCTTTTACGAATTGGCAGATCGCAACGGCATTTTGATCTGGCAAGATTTTATGTTTGCGTGCACCTTGTACCCAGCAGATGAAGCCTTCTTGGCAAATGTGAAACAAGAAGCGGAATATAACGTTAAGCGTTTGCGTAACCACCCGTGTATCGCTATGTGGTGTGGCAATAACGAAGTCGATATGGCCATCGAAAAATGGCAGTGGTCTGAAAAGTTTGACTACTCTGATGAGCTGTACGGGCGACTGAAACAGGATTACATCCGTTTGTTCGATGATTGCTTACCCAAGGTTATCAACTCCCTTGATGCGCAGCGCTTTTATTTGCGTTCGTCACCCATCGGTTTTTGGGAAAACGACGAAGATAACAAAGCCAATCACCATTACTGGGGTGTATGGCACGGTGAAGAGCCGTTCAGTGAATACAAAAAACGCGTACCACGCTTTATGAGTGAATACGGTTTTCAGTCGTTCCCTATTGCTGAATCAACTCACCGTTTTACCCAGCCTGAAGATCGCGAACTTGAATCAGCCGTGATGCAGGTTCATCAAAAGCACCCACGTGGCAATAAGCTTATCCGTAGCTATATGGATGAAGAGTTCAATGCCCCGAAAGACTTCGATCAATTATTGTATTTAAGCCAAGTTCAACAAGCCCTTGGATTGAAAATGGCGTTTGAGGCGCATCGCAAAGCCATGCCATTTTGTATGGGAACTCTTTACTGGCAATTAAACGACACTTGGCCTGCTGCGTCATGGTCTGGTATCGATTATTACGGCCGTTGGAAGGCACTGCATTATCAAGCTAAACGCAGCTTTGCCTCTCAGTTGCTGGTGATTGAGCCCGAACAAGATGAACTTATTGTAACCTTGGTTTCAGATGCTCTGCACACATTTGCGGCCAAATTAGAAATTCAGCTATATGATTTTAGTGGCGAAATTCACTGGTATCACGAGCAATTCGTGACAGTGTTGGCCAACAGTACAGAAAATGTATTTTCGTTGAATGTAGAACAGTTCGTGCCTCGCCATGGGCTAGCTTCTAGTGTGGTTGTTGCTAGGCTGGTTCAGGAAGACAGCACACAGCTATGTGAAAACAGCCACTTCTTTGTACCCAATAAATCATTGGCGCTTCAACCTGCCAGCATAAGCTGCAAACATGAAATTGGTGACCAATCATTGTCCTTAATGTTTACTACAGATACCTTTGTGCGCCAAATGTACGTGAGCATGGCGGAGCAAATCGGTAACTTTAGCGACAACTTTTTTGATTTGCTGCCGCAACAAGTGAAAACCATCACCATTGCGTTGCCAAACATGAGCCAGCAGCAAATAGCCGATTTAGTCGATAAGGTTCGCTGGCAGTCACTGTTTGATAGCTTTAGTGAAGATGCCTTAGCCGGCACGCCTACGATTGGAATGAAATCATGATTTTAAGTTGGATTGATATCGCTGTCATCATTGCGTATTTGGTGTCGGTGCTACTGATTGGTTTGTATATTTCCAAACGTGCTAGTCAAAATATGGACTCGTATTTTTTAGGCGGCAAAACCATTCCTTGGTGGGCTCTAGGGGTGTCAAATGCCTCGGGAATGTTCGATATTGCCGGCACTATGTGGTTGGTATCCATGTGTTTTGTTTACGGTTTGAAAAGCGCATGGTTACCTTGGATTTGGCCCATATTTAACCAAATATTTTTGATGATTTATCTGTCGGTGTGGTTACGTCGCTCAAATGTAATGACAGGTGCCCAGTGGATGGAAACGCGATTTGGCACTGGCAAAGGCGCAGAAATGAGCCAAATGGTAGTAGTGATATTTGCTCTGGTGAGTGCGATAGGCTTTATTGCGTACGCCTTTAAAGGCATAGGTAAGTTTGCCGCTATCTTTTTTCCTTGGGAGCTATCCCCCGATATCTACGCGCTTATTATCTTTTCGATTACTACCATTTATGTGGTCAAAGGGGGTATGTACAGCGTGGTGTTCACTGAGATCTTGCAGTTTGTAATCATGACGATTGCAGCGATTTCAGTTGGAGTGATTGCCATGTATATGGTTTCACCCGAGCAATTGGCTGCCGCCACGCCTCAGGGGTGGGATCAACTCTTTTTCGACTGGCGGTTAGATCTTAATTGGCAAGGTTTGATAGACAGCGTCAACGTTAAAGTGCAAGACGATGGTCTCGAGCTATTTGGCTTGATGATCATGATGATGCTGTTTAAGGGGGTATTATCGAGTATGGCTGGCCCTGTACCGAATTATGACATGCAGCGTATTCTAGCCACCAAAAGCCCCAAAGATGCGGCAAAAATGAGTGGTTTGGTGTCTTTGGTGATGTTTTTCCCTCGCTACATGATGGTGGCAGGGTTATCTATTCTCGCCATTGTGTACATGGGGCCAGATATTCAAGCCCAAGGTACGCAGTTTGATTTTGAGCAGATTCTACCGTTCGCTATTAATAATTTCGTACCGGTTGGCTTAACAGGCTTGCTTATAGCTGGCTTGCTTGCGGCATTTATGTCGACCTATGCGGCATCGGTGAATGCCGCTCCCGCTTACTTTGTAAATGATATCTATCGCCGGTATTTACGCCCGGATGCTGACAGCCGCACCTATGTGCGCATGAGTTATATCGTGTCTATTGTGCTGGTCGTTCTCGGTATGGGGCTTGGCCTGATGCTTGGTAGCATTAATGCCATTATGCAATGGATTTTTGCCGCGTTATTTGGCGGTTATGCGGCGGCTAATTTACTGAAATGGCATTGGTGGCGATTTAATGCCTACGGCTACTTTTGGGGCATGTTAGCAGGTTTGATTGGCGCGCTGGTGTTACCGATTGCACTTCCCGAAGTGCAACCCCTAATGGCCTTTCCGTTGCTACTGATATTCGGCCTTGTCGGTTCCATCGCAGGCACTTTGCTAACCCCGCCTGAATCTGATGACGTGTTATGTGAGTTTTACCGAACGGTGAAACCTTGGGGGGCATGGGGGCCAATTTGTGACAAGGTCATCGCCTTGGATCCCGACTTTGCCCCAAACAGAGCGTTTTACCGTGACATGTTCAATGTTGCCATCGGTATAGTGTGGCAAATAGGCCTAGTGGTGATGCCGATTTATTTAGTGATTCAGCAGTGGTGGTCGATGTTGACAGCCTTTGGCGTCATTGTTGTGACCAGCTGGATCTTGAAAAAGAACTGGCTAGACAAGCTCCCAGATTAAGTAATGAGTGATAAAAAAGTGATACCAATAATGAAAAAACAATTTTTAGCAGGTGCATTTTCTTTATGTGCCGTGAGCGGGCTTGCTGGTTGTGCCACAAACTCGGAACCTAACATACAAAATGCGACGGCGGTACAGGTCGTTGATGAGTCGTTATTACAATACGCAGACCCTTTTATTGGCACAGGTGGGCACGGGCATACATTTCCCGGCGCAGTGGTGCCTTTTGGTATGGTGCAACTAAGCCCTGATAATCCTTCTAAAGGCTGGGACTGGACATCCGGTTATAACTACAGTGACAACCAGTTACTTGGTTTTAGCCATACGCATTTATCTGGTACTGGTGTCGGTGACTTGCTTGATGTGCTAGTGATGCCGTTTCGTGGTGATTACAAAAATCGTCGTGATAATGAGCTAAAACATGTGGTTAGTGAGTATTCACACGACGATGAGCAGGCGTCTCCTGGCTATTATCAAGTAGGGTTGCCACAAGAAAAGGTAAATGCTGAGCTAACCGCTACCGAGCGTACTGGTGTGCATCGTTACACCTTTTCAGGCCAAGAAGACGCTAAAGTATTGATCGATTTAGGCTATGCCCAGAACTACGATAAATCTGTGGCTACCTTTATGCGTGTAATCGACGATAGCACCTTAGTGGGCTATCGCATTTCAACCGGCTGGAGTGACTACCAGCCTGTGTATTTTGTTGCCCAGTTCAACCAACCTTTTGCACATCAGTTTTACAAAGAAGGCGAAGCTCAAGCTGGCCCGTTCATCAATGCGGAAAAAAGCGAAGTGGTGCTTAACTTCGGTGACATTGCTGATCAGGCTTTAGTGGCAAAAGTAGGTATTTCTTACGTGAGCATTGCTGGGGCAAAGCAAAACTTAGCGGCAGAAGTGGCTGATTTTGATTTCGACAATACCAAGCATCAAGCACAAGCACTGTGGGCGGCTCAATTAGGCAAGTTTAAAGTCACTGATGATAATGAGCAGGCTAAGCGTAAGTTCTATACGGCTTTGTACCATTCATTTTTGGCACCGCAGACGTTTAATGACGTAAGTGGCAGTTATTTTGGTGCAGATGGTAGCGCTCACAATAGTCAGCAATTCGAACGTTATTCTTTGTTTTCACTGTGGGACACCTTTCGCGCATTACATCCACTGTTGACCATTTCTAATGGCGAGCGCGTCAATGATATGGTCAGCTCCATGATGGCGTTCTACCACGAAACAGGTCTGTTACCTTCTTGGGATTTAATGGCCAATGAAACCGACGTAATGATCGGTTATCACGCCGTGCCCGTCATAGTAGATGCCTATTTTAAAGGCTTAACCGGTGTAGCTCCTGAGGCCTTATTCGAGGCTCTTAAAGCGTCAGCTATGCAGGAGCGTTTTGGTATCGATTTATTCGCTAAGTACGGCTACGTACCTTCTGATTTAGAGGTCGAAGCAGTATCGAAAACCCTCGAGTATGCTTTTGACGATTGGGCGATTGCGCGCATGGCAAAAGCACTGGGTAAAGAACAAGACTATGCGTATTTCACTCAACGTGCCGAGTCTTATAAAACCTTGTTTGATAAACAAACCGGCTTTATGCGTGGCAAAACCCAAGATGGTGAGTGGGTGAAAAACTTTAGCCCTACTCATGTCGACCACCGAACCACAGATTACACCGAAGCTAATGCGTGGCAGTACACTTGGTTTGTACCTCATGATGTTGAAGGTTTGATCAGCTTATTTGGTGGCGAAGCGCCATTTTTAAATAAGTTAGATACGTTATTCAGTACCGATTCGTTTATGGAGGGAGATGTATCACCGGATATTTCTGGGCTTATTGGTCAATATGCCCACGGGAATGAGCCAGTGCACCATGTGCCTTACATGTATTCTTTAACCTCGCAGAAGTGGAAAGGCGAGCAACGCATTAAAGAGATCCGTGACACCATGTACCGCGATAATCCAGATGGTCTTTCAGGTAACGACGATGTGGGGCAAATGTCGGCTTGGTATGTGTTCAGTGCGCTTGGTTTTTACCCTCTAAATCCAGCTGACGGGCAGTATGTATTAGGCACGCCTCAGTTCGACACAGTTCAGATCCAGCTACCAAATAACAAGACCTTTACGGTAAAACAGGTGATATCAGGGGAAGAGCCAAGTGACTATGTGAAAGAGGTTACGCTTAACGGTGCACCGGTGCAGATGAATACCATCTCTCACAGCGACGTGATGCAAGGTGGAGAGCTTATTTTTACCTTTTAATTGAAGTGAAATTGAATAAGGTGACGTTAATCGTCACCTTTTTTTACGTTTTTCCGGAGATATTGATGACCAGCATTATGGCTACAGAAGCCGCTTCTACCGCTGACCTTTTAGCGCAGCAGCTTAGATTAAACCAAAACACTTGCGAGCGAATTGCTCAGAGAATACAGCAACTTAACCCAAGTGTGGTGTACATAGTGGCAAGAGGCTCGTCAGACCATGCGGGGGTATTCGCAAAGTACTTGATTGAAGTGGAGTTAGGCATTCCTGTGGTGGCTGCCGCGCCCTCGGTGGTAACTGTGTTTCATAAACAATTAAAGCTAAATAATGCACTGGTTATCGGGATTTCACAATCAGGGCGCAGCCCAGATATTTTGCAGCACATGCAGATGGCGAAAGAGGCTGGGGCGCTGTGTATCGGTTTGGTTAATGATGAAACCTCGCCGTTAGCTAATTTAGTTGATGAACTTATCCCGCTGCGCGTGGAACAAGAACTGGCCGTCGCCGCAACGAAAAGCTACCTAGCGTGTTTAAGCGCTCTTTTGCAATTGGTGGCTTTCAGTAAAAAAGATCGAGCTCTCATTGCTGCGATACAGGGTATTCCAGATGCGCTTAAACGCGCTGTAGATGGGCCCAAGCAATTAAATGCAGACATGTTCAAAGGATGTGATAAGTGCATTGTGCTGGGGCGTGGTTTTGGCTATGCGATTGCCAAAGAGGTCGCATTAAAGCTCAAAGAGGTTTGCGCAATTCAAGCTGAAGCATTTTCTAGTGCGGAGTTTGTGCACGGTCCTGTGGCGCTAGCGCAAAAACCTCTAAAAGTGCTCAGTTTAGGGCTGTTTGATGAATCGCAGGCCACCCATCAGCAACAAGTTGATGACGTGACCGAGCGCGGGGCTCATGTGTTAAACATGAAGGTCTTTCCTGATAATGTGCACCCACGACTCGGTGCGTTAATGGTTATGCAGCGTTTTTATCTTGATATCGCCGACATTTCCGTGCAATTGGGTTGCAACCCAGACACACCGCAAGGCTTAAACAAAGTTACTATGACTGTTTAAGAGAAAGTCGTTTTCACGCTTGTTTACGCCAACGTGCAAAGAGGCCGTTCTGTACCAGTAAATTGGTTTTATGAATGCCCAATTTGGGTGATTTTCGAATCTAAGCGCCTGTGCTCGGCGCTTGTTGTCTGCACATGGATGACTGCGTTTCCTGGTTAATTACAACGGAGTAGAGAGTTGGTATACTCAGTGGCACAATTTATTGCAAATCGGAATGCATACTCACCTCAATGCCTCAGCCTTCATCACGTCATCTTCCTTTAGATACGGTTAACTCAACCAGTGAAAACACCCTATTTGGCCAGATTGTACAAAGTACTTTCACCCCTCCTTGGTGGGCGAAGAACCGACATATTCAAACGATTTGGCCGCGCTTTTTTCAGCGTCGCTTGCGGGTGCATTGGCATAAAGAGCGCTTGATTTTGCCCGATGGGGATTTTGTTAATTTAGCTTGGGCGGGAGACAGAGATAGTATTGCAACGAGTAAAGGGCTGGTGGTCATTTTTCATGGTTTGGAAGGGTCGAACAAGTCCCACTACGCCAATGACATGGCTGCCAATCTAGTGCAACAAGGCTATGTGGCGGTATTGATGCATTTTCGCGGTTGCGGCGGTGAGCACAATACCTTACCCAGAGCGTATCACTCGGGTGAAACAGAAGACGCGTGGTTTTTGTTGAACTGGTTAACTGAGCTGTATCCTAATGTCGCTAAAGTCGCGATGGGCTTTTCCCTCGGGGCGAATATGCTGTTAAAACTGTTAGGGGAGCGTCCTGAGCAGAGCATTTTGCGCGCAGGTATCGCAATTTCTCCACCTTTTAAGTTGGCTGAGTGTTCGTTGAGTATCAATCAAGGTGTTTCACGTATGTATCAGTCTTATCTACTGAAAAGCATGGTGAATAACCTAGTAGATAAAATGCGCACCATTGATTATTCCGATCACCTTGAAATAGATGATGCCAAAGCACGCTCTCTTAAAAGCTTCAAAGAGTTCGACCAGCATGTAACAGCGCCTCTGCATGGTTTTGATAGCGCTGATGATTACTACACTCAATGCAGCGCGATAAATTTTATGAAAACCATCGCCACCCCGACCCTTATCATTCACGCCAAAGACGACCCTTTTATGAGTGAGTCTGTTTTGCCCAGTGAACAGGATCTTTCCCCTCATGTGCGCCTTGAATTAAGTGACAAAGGAGGGCATGTAGGGTTTATGCAAGGCACGCCTTGGCGTCCGGTTATTTGGATGCAAAAGCGTGTAAATCAATATTTTCAGGAGATTTTGCGCGAATAAGTGCAAAGCCATATCGTTTTATGATTATACCGATTAATGAACTGAGCCCAGATGCCTTGAGTAATCTGATTGAAGGGTTTGTGCTACGCGAAGGCACCGAGTACGGTGAGGCGGATTGCAGCTTGGCAGATAAGGTAGAGCAAGTGCGAGCCCAATTAGCATCGGGCGAGGCCTTGCTGGTGTATTCCGAGTTACATGAAACTGTAAATATTATCCCCAAAGATCAGCTTGGGCTGATCGATGAGGAAACAGAATAAAGCGTGTTAATTGACTGAATTAACGGCAGCGATTAACTACATCAATTCGATGAAGGTTAAGTTAAACGTTACGGGTACATTCGGGCTGATGCTGGACAAACCCGCTACGTTTTGCAGCCAGTCTATACCGCCTTGTAGGCCGTAATCCCCAGCTTTAATAAGCACAGGTTGAACACTGGTGGCAATGAAACGATTGTGATCAGTTTTGCTCACTTGTACTTTCACTTCAATGTCGTTTTCTTGCCCTAGCACGCTTAGTTTGGCAGGGATCGCGAAGGTACCTGCTTGGCCTTTGGTAAAGGCTACAATTTCTTTTGGCAAGCTAGCGGTGAGTGTCGCTTTCGGGAAGTTCTCTACCATAAACAGCTTTTCGCGCATGCGAGAGTTGCGAATATCAATCCCTGTTTCTACCGAGGATAAATCAATATCAACCGACAATTCACCGGCGCTGGTGAGTGAGCCATTGAGGTGTGAAAAATGATGAAGCTCACTGACATTTACATTTTTAGTAGAAATAAAATTTAACTGAGAGTCTTTATTAAGCAGCTGCCAATCGGCGGAAGCGCTTGCACATACGAGTAAGCTAGATAGCGCGGCTAGGTTAATTGCGGCCAGTTTTAGCAACTTGGCATTCTTGCGGAAGGTCATTCGGTATCTCCTGTGGTGTATTTCACTATGGTTTGCCAATTTACTCGTTGATCACCCATAACGATAAAATCTGGGTTGGTAACGGAATTTCGTTCATTGTAACTAAGGGGCGAAAAGTCATGGGCCAGAATATTGCCCCCTGCTTCACTGACGATACACTGGGAAGCGCCAGTGTCCCATTCGCCAGTCACGCCTAAACGTAAGAAAACATCCGCTTTACCTTCAGCGATAAAGCATGATTTTAACGAGCAACTGCCCGTCGGGTAAGTTTGATAAGTGCGATGGTCGCTCATACTGCGCATAACGTTTTCCCGCGCTTGGCGGCGGCTAATGGCAATCATAACCGGGTCTTGTTCAGGATCATCAAACTTGCGCACATGAATGCGCTTATTTTCGGTGCGGCTTTCTTTAAACGCGCCGTGCCCTTTTGAGGCAAAATACAAGGTTTCACCGGGGGGCCAGTAAATCACGCCAATAACAGGTTGGTTATCTTCAACCAATGCAATATTCACCGCAAAGTCGCCACTGCGGGCGATAAACTCTTGAGTACCATCAATAGGGTCAATTAACCAATAACGATGCCAGTCTTTACGCTCGTTTAGAGAACCGTTGTCTGACTCTTCCGACATAATAGGAATGTGCGGAGTCTTTCGTTTTAGAATGGCCAAAATCACTTCATTCGCTTTGTAGTCGGCTGACGTCACGGGCGAATCATCGTCTTTTTGATAGCTTTTATAGTCACCACTGTCATAGATTTCCATGACGACTTTTCCAGCCGCTTGGGCTGCGCTTTTAGCTATGTCGAGTAATGAAGAGATAGAGTCGGTGGGCATTATTGTTCCTTTAACCACTTTTGCGCGAGAAATAGTGCGGTAATACAGCGAGCTTCAACGAAATCGTCGCGAGCCAATAACGCATCGAGATCGTTTATCGACCATTTAATGACGTCTAAAGGCTCTGGTTCATCGCCGGGTAGCGTTTGTTCATATAAATTTTCAGCGATAAAAATATCCATGCGAGCATTAAAAAATGCCGGTGCCATGCTGACGTTTTGTAAGTAGTGGAGTGTAGTTGCGCCAAAACCGACTTCTTCTTTGAGCTCGCGATCCGCGGCTTGTGCGGGTTCTTCGCCTGGGTCGATCAGGCCTTTAGGGAAACCTAACTGGTAAGAGTGTGTGCCTGCGGCGTATTCACGTACGAGTAGAAATTCGTGGTCATTGATGAAAGGGACAATCATCACCGCGCCGCGTCCTCCGCCTGCCATACGCTCAAAGGTGCGTAGTTCTCCATTGGAAAACTCGAGATCAATTTGCTCAACGGTGAACAATCCGCTTTTTGCCACGGTGCGTCGTTGGTGAATTTGTGGAAGTGTTTTGTTGGGGTCTATTTTGCTCATCTACCTATCACGTTATCATAGCCTCACTAATTGCATCAATGACGCGTAAACTACTGTTACGTCGAATATAACGCTTAACTTAAGGACTTGCCACTTGCCTGACTTACCTTGGAACAAAATTAAAACAGTTTTACTCGATATGGATGGGACTTTGCTTGATTTGCATTTCGACAGCCATTTCTGGTTAGAGCATTTACCGAAAACGTACGCCGGTAGCAAAGGCATCAGCGAAGAGCAGGGTAAAGAGTACATGATGGCTGAGTATCGCCAGGTGTTTGGCACAATAGATTGGTATTGTTTAGATTACTGGGCAGACAAATTGCAGCTAGATATTATGCAAGCGAAGCGTGAAGTTGAGCATTTAATTAGCATGCGTGATGACACCATTCCCTTGCTTGACGCCCTCAGAGAGTCTGGGCGTGAAGTGGTATTGGTCACGAATGCTCACCCCGATAGTCTGTCGTTGAAAATTGAACATACTGCGCTTGATAGCCATATCGATACACTCATTTCGACTCATGAATTTGGGGTCACCAAAGAGTCGCAATTATTGTGGCAAAAGCTTCAACAGCGTTTAGGTTTCGATTCTGAGCATACTTTGTTTGTTGATGATAGCCTGCCTATTTTGCAGGCAGCGAAAAATTTCGGTATCGCCCATTTACTGGCTGTGAGTAATCCTGACAGTCAATTACCGATAAAAGATGTTACACAATTTTTAGCCACCAGTGATTATAGAACCATGTTGGACGCTATAAAAAATACTCCTTTTGCGGGGTAATACCATTTCACTTATCAATGCAGATGGGCATAAGGACTGACTAAGCGAAAATGCCAAAGCGCAGCGATTAAGTGAATTTATCCTGCTTTTGGCAGTTTTTTTGTGAATAACGGGCAAAACCCATGCTTTATTGCCTCTGTGGCGTTTCATATTGTTGTTGATCGCCCTATAATTCGAGCCAATTTTCATCAATCTATAGGTCAAGTCTATGAGTCTTAACGATGTTCCAGCTGGTAAAAACTTACCAGACGAAATTAATGTAGTGATTGAAATCCCTGCGTATTCTGATCCAATCAAATATGAAGTGGATAAAGACACAGGTGCAATTTTTGTCGACCGCTTCATGGCGACCTGCATGCACTACCCCACTAACTATGGCTATATTAATCAAACATTGTCAGAAGATGGTGATCCAGCAGACGTACTAGTGATGTCACCTTTCCCACTTCTTGCTGGTTGTGTGATTAAGTGTCGTCCTGTTGGCGTGCTTAAAATGACAGATGAATCGGGTACCGATGCTAAAATTTTAGCGGTACCGGTTGATAAGTTGTCTACCATTTATCGTGGTATCAAAGACATCGACCAAGTGGACGAGCTTACCCTTAACCAAATTGAGCACTTCTTCTCACATTACAAAGATTTAGAGCCTGGAAAATGGGTGAAAATCGACGGTTGGGAAAACGCTGAAGCAGCAAAAGAAGAAATCGTTAGCAGCGTAGAGCGTTACAAAACAGAAGGTTAATCAACCTATTCAGTTGAATAGGTTTTGAAACCCTAGAAGCCGACGACTTGTCGGCTTTTTTATTTTCTGTCTCCTGTGAGACACTGACCATCACCGTTTTATAAATTGAATCCCATGACATTTTTACGTTCATTTCGCTCCAACCCGCAGATACTTTTATTGGCTATGGCCTTTGTGATGCCGCTGGTTTTTTCAGTGTGGAATGCATTACTGAATAATTTTGTGGTTGAAAAAGCGCAGTTCAATGGTGCTCAAATTGGCATGCTGCAAAGCCTGCGGGAAGTCCCCGGCTTTCTGGCCTTTACTGCAGTCTTCTTGTTGCTGGTGCTCAAAGAGCAAACGCTTGCATTGGTGTCGTTGGCGGTTATGTGTGTTGGCGTTGCTTTAACGGGCTGGTTGCCGTTCGAGCTAGGGTTGTATTGCACAACCGTGTTGATGTCTATTGGTTTTCATTATTTTGAGACCATCAACCAATCATTGACCTTGCAGTGGCTAGATAAAGACAAAAGCGCTCACTTTATGGGGCAGCAGTTAGCGGTGAAGAGTTTTGCCTCGTTGCTGGCATACGGTGCTATTTGGCTGCTAATGGAATGGGCGGGGATCTCGTATGTGGCTATGTATATGCTGGCTGGTGGAGTAGGTCTGCTGATCGTGATTTGGTTATGGTTTGGATTCGATAAGTTTACCCAAACCTCTGTGCAGCATAAGCACATGTTTTTACGCAAACGCTATTGGCTGTACTATGGCTTGGTGTTTTTCAGTGGTGCGCGGCGGCAAATCTTTATGGTGTTTGCCTCGTTTATGATGGTAGAGAAATTCGGTTATTCTGTGGGTGATATCAGTCTGCTGTATATGCTCAATTATGTGTTTAACCTATTCTTTGCCCCTAAAATAGGCCGCTGGATCCATAAAATTGGTGAGCAACGGGCCTTGTGTATCGAATACCTTGGTTTACTTTGTGTGTTTGTGGGTTATGCCTGGGTAGACAATAGTCAGTTAGCTGCTGGGCTGTATGTAATAGATCACCTGTTTTTTGCCATGGCCATTGCGGTTAAGACATATTTTCAAAAGATTGCCGATCACAGAGATATCGCCTCAACCGCTGGAGTGAGTTTTACGATTAATCATATCGCGGCTGTAGTCATTCCGGCATTGTTAGGCGTGGTGTGGTTAACTTCACCGTCTGCCGTATTTTACATCGGTGCAGGGTTTGCGGTTTGCTCATTGATTTTGGCGTTAAATATTCCCGACCAACCGAACGATGGAAATGAAGTTAGAATGAACATGCTGCGGTGGGCGAATGTGCCCAGTGTTGCATCCCCTAAGGAGAATTCATGAAGTATTTAGTGTTATTGCTGACGATAAGTTCGTTTGCTGTTTTTAGCCAAGAGCCTGAAGAATTATTTTGGGAAGACATGATCCCAAAAAATTACATTGCCCCCCAAGAGGAAGTGAATCATGACGGTTCAATGGTACAACAAAGTTTAAATGCCCCTGTGGTGAATGAACTGGATGGCAAAGTGGTTAAAATACCAGGCTTTGTAGTGCCCCTTGAAGGCAGCAGTGATACCACCAAAGAGTTCTTGCTAGTACCGTATTTTGGCGCGTGTATTCATGTGCCCCCGCCGCCGCCGAATCAAATTGTGTATGTGAAGTTTCCTGATGGTGTGCCAATAGACAACATATACGATGCTGTGTGGGTGACCGGTACATTAGCTACCCAAGTGTGGGAAGGAGACCTAGCGACAGTAGGCTACACCATGCAAGGCATTGAAGTGACGCCATATGATGGCTAAGGTTTTTCAAGGCCCTTGTGAGGCTACTCAGCGCGTGGGTTGGCCAAAGATAACGTTAGCCTGATTAAACTGTACCCATGAGGTGAGAATGTACTTATCGTTCGAGATGGGTACGTTCCCTCGGTGAGTATGGGTAAAATACGCGGGGGCGATTACCATTGTGCCTTTGCGCGGTTTGATAGATAAATCTTGATAGTAAAACTCGGTTTCCCCGCCTTCTTCCACATCATTTAAATAAAACATAAACAATAAAATACGATGTAAGGCATCTGTACTGTTGGCCTGAGGGTAAACTTCTGAATGCCAATAAGGATAACCGCCTTGTTGCTTATCGTATTTCTGTGCGTTGATATTGCCTAACCGAAATAAGTAGCCCATCAGGTTGGCTAAATTCGGTAAACCCACTTCTTTAAAATTGTCCTGAGTCAGTTTAACCGGCTGGCCGCTTTTCGGGTGTTTAACGGTCAAACCGATAGGGCCAATAAGGGCGAAAAAATAGCTTTCGAAATAGGCCAATATTTGTTGGCTAAGTACAGGTAATAAAGCCTGATAGGGCGTTTTGAATTCTGGGTGAGTAATAATAGACACGTCGCGGCTGCGTTTTTTGTCTGGGTCGACTCCGCCACCTGTACGCCCCGGTTGGGTATTTTTGCTTAACTCAAATTGAGTGACGAACTGATCACACAGTTCGTCACTAATAGCGTGCTCAATAACCTTAATAAAGGTTTCAGGCTTAGGCATTCACGCCCCGAGGGATGGCGTGCTCCGTTAGCTTTTCACGTATTTCATCATTGATCACCACTGACTTTTTCTCAGCGTAGTTATACTGGACCATAGTGGTGGTGCCAGTCGCACGCTTGGTGCCGTTTTGCCATAATTCTTGATAGGTGTCGAACGAACTACCGCCAATACGGCTGATGTAGGTACGCACCTGAACAGGATGGCCATAATGCATTTGGTCGAGAAAATCGACTTTATAGCCGGCTAAAATCAAAGGCCAATTTTGTAAATCTAATTCAGGGGTGAAAATTCTGAATATTGGCTCGCGAGCCATTTCAAACCAATCCACCAACACAGTATTACTGACGTGTGCTAAGGCATCCGTTTCACAAAATCGCACATTAAAATCTTCAATTAACATTGGTTTAGTTCCTTGTTTAAATTGATAGCAGAGGTTTAAGAAAGCGCGCAGTATGAGAAATCTCTACTTCGCAAATTTGTTCTGGGGTGCCTTGAGCGATAATTTGCCCACCGCCTGAGCCGCCTTCTGGGCCTAAGTCTATGACCCAATCAGCCGTTTTAATCACATCTAAATTATGCTCGATCACCACGACTGTGTTGCCGTGATCACGTAGGCGATGTAACACCTGCAATAATTGTTTAATGTCGTGGAAATGCAAACCAGTAGTGGGTTCATCCAAAATATACAAGGTTTGGCCTGTGTCGCGTTTTGACAATTCTTTGGCCAGTTTCACCCGCTGGGCTTCACCGCCTGACAATGTCGTGGCCGCTTGGCCTAAACGCACATAAGACAAACCTACGTCCATCAAGGTTTGTAGTTTTCGGGCAATAGCAGGAATAACGTCGAAAAACTCTCGGGCATCTTCAACGGTTAAGTCCAGTACTTCATGAATATTTAACCCTTTGTACTGAATTTCCAAGGTTTCACGGTTGTATCGCTGGCCCTTACACACGTCACAAGGCACGTAAACATCCGGTAAAAAGTGCATCTCAACTTTTATCACGCCGTCGCCCTGACAAGCCTCACAGCGTCCGCCTTTTACGTTGAAGCTGAATCGCCCAGGTTTATAACCACGAGAACGGGCTTCTTGTGTGCCAGCAAACAGTTCACGTACCGGGGTGAAAATACCTGCGTAAGTCGCTGGGTTTGAACGGGGAGTACGGCCTATGGGGCTTTGGTCGATATCGACCACTTTATCGAGCATGTCCATGCCGGTACACGTTTTGTACGGCGCTGGTTCGCCGGTTGTCGCGCCGTTTAACTCGCGATGGGCTATCCGATAAAAAGTGTCATTGATTAGGGTTGATTTACCCGAACCTGATACACCGGTTACGCAGGTCATTAAACCAAACGGGATGCGCAAGTCGACATCTTGAAGGTTGTTGCCTGTTGCGCCACTCATTTCGATCCATTTATCTTGATCGATCTCAGTGCGCTTTTCAGGAATAGCGATGGCTTCACGGCCTGAGAGGTATTTACCTGTCAGCGAATGTTCGCTTTTCATGATGTCATCTATTGTGCCTTGAGCAACTATTTCGCCGCCGTGCACACCGGCCCCGGGGCCGATATCAAGCACAAAGTCAGCGGCGCGAATGGCATCTTCATCGTGCTCAACCACAATAACGGTGTTACCTAAATCGCGTAAATGCTCTAGCGTTGTCAGCAGGCGTTCGTTGTCACGCTGATGCAAACCAATAGAGGGTTCATCCAACACGTACATCACCCCAACTAACCCTGCACCAATTTGACTGGCAAGGCGAATACGCTGAGCTTCGCCGCCTGATAAAGTGTCGGCGCTGCGTGAAAGCGATAAATAATTTAAGCCAACATTGACCAAGAAGTTCAAACGGTCGTTGATCTCTTTGAAAATTTTATCGGCGATTTTTTCGCGCTTTCCAGTCAGCTCAATGTCGGTGAAAAACTGCAAAGATTCTGCAATCGACATCTCCGTGATGGTTGGCAAAGGGGTCTCGCCAATAAACACGTTGCGTGCTTCAAGGCGCAGGCGTGTGCCATTACAACTACTGCAGTGCTGTTGGCTCAAATATTTAGATAATTCATCACGTACCGCGTTTGATTCGGTTTCACGATAGCGGCGTTCCATGTTCGGAATGATCCCTTCAAAGGGATGCTTGCGCTCCATAATATCGCCGCGATCATTGATGTATTTGAAGTTGATTGAGGTCCCTTTGCTGCCATGCAGCACAATGTCTTTGGCTTTCTCATCAAGCTCAGCGAAAGGCGTGGTCAAATCAAACTTATAGTGATCCGCCACGGCTTGTAGCATTTGGAAGTAATAATAACTGCGTTTATCCCACCCGCGTATCGCTCCGCCGGATAAACTGAGTTCGTCGTTACTGATAATTCTGTGCGGGTCGAAAAACTGTCTTGTGCCTAAGCCATCACAGGTTTGACAGGCGCCCGCAGGGTTATTGAACGAGAATAACCTTGGTTCAAGTTCTGCCATTGAATAGCCACAATGAGGGCAGGCGAAGTTAGATGAAAATACCACTTCTTCTTTGTGTGGATCATCCATAAAGGCAATTTTAGCCGTGCCGGCGGACAAGTTCAGCGCAGTCTCGAACGACTCAGCAAGTCGCAAAGATAAGTCTTCACGTACCTTGAAGCGGTCAACAACCACTTCGATATTGTGTTTTTTATGTAAGTCGAGTTCAGGCGGATCGGATAAATCACATACCTCGCCGTCAATTCGCGCTCGAATAAACCCTTGTGCCGCTAAGCTTTCTAGGGTTTTTACATGCTCACCTTTTCGATCTTGTACGACGGGCGCCAACAGCATCAGCTTTTCATCTGCAGGCATAGTAAGTACGCGGTCGACCATCTGGCTAATGGTTTGTGCATCGAGTGGCACATGGTGCGTCGGACAGCGCGGCTCGCCAACGCGGGCATATAACAATCGCAGATAATCGTATATTTCTGTGATCGTACCCACAGTAGAGCGCGGGTTATGTGAGGTAGATTTCTGCTCAATGGAAATAGCCGGCGATAAGCCTTCGATGTGATCCACATCGGGCTTTTCCATCATGGATAAAAATTGCCTTGCGTAAGCGGACAAAGACTCGACATAACGACGTTGCCCCTCGGCGTAAAGGGTGTCGAATGCCAGTGAAGACTTACCGGAGCCAGACAGGCCGGTGATCACGGTAAGTTTATCTCGAGGAATATCTAAATCGATGTTCTTTAGATTGTGAGTGCGCGCGCCACGTACAGCTATCTTATCCATTATTGACCAAAGTCGACCTCAAAAGAGTGAGTATTACATACTTGATATAAGAGCTCTATGCGGATGAACAATTATACTTTCAATACCCGAAGGGGTAATGACAGCAAAATACGGCTAACAGCTTGAATTAGTTAGCCGATGAAATTTGTAAGTTGATGTTTTAAACACGGGTGTATCATTGCATTTATGGCGTTTTCCTCCATGTTTGCTGCAATCTTGCTGTCGTTTAGCGTGATAAATTTGTGTTAAACTTCGCCGCCTTAATAACCTCAAACTGATTAGTTACTCATTTGAATAGAACAGAAATTCGCGCTTCTTTGGCTTTGGCCGCTGTTTATGTCCTGCGTATGCTGGGCTTGTTTATGGTGATGCCGGTTCTGGCCATTCTAGCGGTAAAGTACCCAGATTATTCAGCGTTAATGCTCGGCCTCGCGATCGGTGGTTACGGGCTGACTCAAGCCATTTTGCAAATTCCCATGGGCGTATTGTCAGACAAAATTGGCCGCAAGCCCGTCATTGTGGGCGGCTTACTAATGTTTGCTATTGGCAGCGGTGTTGCCGCTACAGCTGATAGCATGTTGTGGATAGTGATTGGCCGGTTCTTGCAAGGGGCTGGGGCGATAGCTGGCGCGATTATGGCTTTAGCTGGCGATGTAAGCCGTGAACAGCAACGCCCGAAAGTGATGGCGATTATTGGTATTGCCATTGGATTTTCATTCTACATAGCGTTATTAATTGGCCCGGTAATTGCGGATAATTACGGCCTGCACGGTATTTTTTCGATTACCGGTATTCTTGCGATTTTGTGTATTCCTTTGGTGATATGGGTGGTGCCCAGCGCCATAAATTACGCCCCTAAAGGGGATACTTTACCCGTGCTAACCGACGTAAAAACCCTGTTTTTCGACCCGCAGTTACGCCGTTTGAACATCAGCGTGATGTTATTGCACATGATGATCACCGTATTGTTTGTGCAAATGCCTATTTTGCTCAGTGCACTAGGCTGGGAATTAGAGCGCCACTGGCAATTGTATTTGCCCATACTGGCAGCCTCAGTGGTGGGGTTAGTTATATTGATGATGTTAACCAGAACCATGAGCCAGTCCACGGTTATTCGTTTATGTATATTGCTTCTGGGCGCTGCGCTGCTTGGCCTGCACTTTGAACACGGCACTGTGCTGGCGGTCATGGGCTTTGGTTGGCTTTTTTTCGCAGGGTTTAATTTTTTGGAAGCGAGCTTTCCAGCTATGGTGTCAAGCATTGCCCCTGCTGGTAAAAAGGGCTCCGCCATGGGGATTTACGCTAGCTTTCAGTTTCTCGGGGCGTTTTTAGGTGGCACCTTATCTGGCTTAGCCAGTCAGTACATTGGCCCTCAATGGGTGTTTGTTATCGCAGGTGGCGCGTGCGGCCTTTGGTGGCTTGGCTTACGCAAGCTTGGCACAAGCGAGCGCTTAAAGCGCTATACCCTCAAGCCTGATTTTACGCGTTACTCGGCGCAAACCATTGGCGAGCAACTAGCCACCCTAGAGGGCGTAGTGGATGTCACAGTCGTGCCAGATGAAGGTGTGGTGTACATCAAAGCCCACGGCAAACAGTTTGAGATAGATAAGGCACATGTTTTGGTGAATGGCTGATCCGTTTTTAAAGCGAATCAAAGGCAAATTTCCGAGAAACAATTTGCTAAATCGCGTTATAATAATCGGCACAGTGAAAAACATTTTTGTGCTAGCTAAGGGTTAATTTTCGCACACAGTTGTGATGTGAGATACTTATTGACCGGCAGCAAAACTGCATTTATATATTCACTAACGAATTGAAAAAATAGACAAATCCAGTAAGAAGCCAGCATATTATCTAAACATAGTCGTTTAGAACGCTGCGCTCTAGGACTGAAAATAGGAGTTAAAATGGCGAGTAAAGGCGTAAATAAAGTCATATTGGTGGGCAATTTAGGACAAGATCCTGAAGTACGTTATATGCCAAATGGTAACGCGGTAGCGAATTTAAGCATCGCGACCAGCGAAAGCTGGAAAGACCAACAAGGGCAAATGCAAGAGCGCACCGAATGGCATCGCCTAACTATGTATCGCCGTTTAGCAGAAGTGGCTGGCGAATACTTGCGCAAAGGCTCGCAAATTTACGTTGAAGGCAAATTGCAAACCCGTAAATGGCAAGACCAACAAGGCCAAGACAAATACACCACTGAAGTGATTGTTGATCAGATGCAAATGCTAGGCGGCAAAAGCGGCGGCCAATCTGAAGGTGGTTTCCAAGGGCAACAGCGTCAACAACCGCCTCAGCAGCGCCCTAATCAAGGCCAACAACCGGCTTACCAGCAACAGCCTAACCAAGGTTATAATCAGCAGCCTGCTCAAGGTGGCCAAGCTAATCAAGGTTTCAATCAAGCGCCACAAGGCGGTCAAAATAAGCCAGCCCCTATGGCTGAACCTGACTTTGACTTTGATGATGATATTCCGTTCTAGTTCGGGAATTTTATTAAAGTGTAAACTCAAATATTTTATAGTTAACTAAAGCCCTTATTTATAAGGGCTTTTTTGTTGTAAAAAAAGGCATTATATAAGACCCTGTTTAAGCGGGGTTTTTTCGTATAAAAATGGGCGTTTTTTACTCGACTGCCTCATATTTTTTTAAATTAACTATTAGGTATTGGGGAGACGTCGTATTGTGGACCGAATAAGGGTCGATAAGCTAACATCAACCGGTTGCGGAGCATCATTTAACGCAATTATTAGATACTTTTAAATCAGAGTAGGTTCAGTTTATTAGTCTCAATGAGAATATTGATACAACTTCAGCAGTGGTGAATTAGCGTTTTATATGATCGGTTCAATCGCTTAGTTTGAACGTAGATTCATATCTGAAAGGACTAAAGCTGGACTCGAAGCAGCAAGAGCAAGAGGCCGAAAGAAAAGCTAAACTTTCATCTAATTATATAAAAAAGCTCATGCGATGTTACTTGATCCGAATATGATAAAAGCAGAAGTGGCCAAGCACTTGAGTGTGAGCAGGCCAACCCTAAACAAGGTGCTATCAGGTCGCTAGTTACGATTAGAAACATAGTATTATGCAGAAGTTTATTTCAGCATTATAGAGCCTTTATTTTAAGTATTATGTAAAAGAAATATTATTGGAGTTAGTTGATGAACTTTATAGATAAAGTCGTAATAGAAGGATTTTGGGGAGATAGGTCTCTTACGTTTAACTTCAACGAGGACGTAAACTTCCTTATTGGAATAAATGGTTCAGGTAAAACAACTGCCATCAATTTAATCGTAGCCGCGTTGAGCGCGGATTTTACAACTCTGGATTCAGTAGATTTTGATAAAATCACAATTACTCTCAAAGAATCAAAGGGTAGGAAAAAGCCCGAGGTGGTTGTTTTTAAGAAAAAAATTGAGGGATTACCTTTCGAATCTATCGAATATAAAATTAAAAATTCGGCTAGCGAAGCTGCTGTAGTTTATTCACTTGATGAATATGAAGAGCGTCTCGTTTATAGAGATCTTCCTAGACACTTTGTTTCAAGAGAGATGAGGAGTGCTTATGGAAAATCTATCGTAGAGCACTTGAACAAATTGACCGATGTGTGTTGGCTTTCTGTGCACCGCGCCTCCCCGGTTGAAGACAGGGATCGGAAATCCTATCAATCAACAGTTGATAGGAAATTGGATGAACTTTCGAATAGGATGGTTCGATATTTTTCTATGTTAGGGCGCAAAGGCGCTGGGTTACTGGAAAAATTTCAAGAAACGATTTTTTTATCTATGCTAGTAGGGAAAAGCCATCAGCGTAGCCTTTTTAGAGTAGATAGCGAGCTAAACATTAATAGTGAAAAAGAGGCGCTGAATGCTATTTTTTCTCAATTTAATTTGGATGAAAAAAAATATACATCAAGGGTGGAAAATCATTTTTCAACGCTAACCAAGGCCACTAAAAAGGTAAGTGTAAATGAAGCTCTTTCAAATGTTGATGTTGCAGCAATTATTTTGAATGATCGAATTGATAGTATTATTGAAGATTGGAATTCATTAGTCGAAAAACGTACCGAAATATATGAGCCGAGAGAAACATTCTTAAAGATTCTTAATAATTTAATGCAAAGAAAGACTTTTTACATCGATGACAGGAATGAACTAAGAGTAGAAACCCAGTCTGGTAAAGATTTGCCTATAAAACTGCTTTCATCTGGAGAGAAACAGTTAATTATAGTTTTAGGCGAAGCCTTACTCCAACAAAAAAGAACCTGCGTGTATATTGCCGATGAGCCGGAACTTTCTTTGCATGTAATGTGGCAAGAAAAATTGGTTGAAAACCTTCTGGCTCTGAATGAGAACGCCCAAATTATTTTTGCTACACACTCTCCTGATGTAGTGAGTATATTCAGTGACAAAGTTTTTGACATGGAGAATTTGTTTTAATGGCTTTTACAAGGACTAGTTCGGGGCTGACAAACTTAGCTCAATTTCATGGTGTTGAGTTTATTGTATACACTGAGGGAGGCGATAAATCATATACTCTTGAGGAAGTAATTAATGGTAAATTCAACAAATCCTCCATCGATATTAAATTTTGGTCAACTATTTTTATCAAACATGATTTCAACAGAGATTTTCAGTTCCGCGCTTTAGGTTCAAAGAGTGTTACAAACAAAATATGTGAAATGATTGAAAATGGAAATGTCAGAAATATCATTGTTGCACGAGATTCAGACCTAGATGATTTCATTGGCGAGAAGTTTTTCTCGCCTTATATTTTATATACTAGGGGATATAGTTGGGAGAATGATGTATACGAGCAAGAGCTAGTGAAGCAGCAAATTCATGCGTTACTTATGAGGGCTGAGCTTGATGAAGAATATATACGGATTGTTGATGACAGCTATCGTCATTTCAAATTAAACCTAGGCCGTTTGTTAAGGCTAGAGCTGATATATAGAATGCATGGGATGAAATTCATCACAAGTATGAATGGTGAAAGGTTTATTGATGGAAGAACTTTACCAAAACTCAAAATCAACCAAGTAAGGCAATTGTTGCGAGAGCATCGTGATGGGATTCAGAAACCCTTTTATCTTGATAATATTGACTTAGCACAATGCCCATTTAGATATTGCTACGGTAAGTTGCAAGAAGCACTTGCTCAATCAGTTATCAGTTATGTTGTCGGAAAATTGGAAGGAAGAAAATCTGTAAATAAGGAAAATATAATTATGGCTATGATTGAACGATACCAAAATAATGTGGCTATCGAGTCAGACCAGTATTACGAACAGATTATTGGTGATTTGAAAGCGGCTTGACCTAAGCATTTATTTTTAAGTGTTTTATTTTTTTGAAGAGTATTTATCACTCTTAACTATTAACACTTATCTGTAACAGTCTCGTTGCCAGCGTGGCTGCAATTAAACAAGACATCCAAGTGATGGTGACAGGTGACATAATTAGCTATCGCTTTGATGCTAGTAGTCTTAGTGCTGTAGGACGAGACTAAATCTATTTTTATTAAAAGCACTGTATATACTTACATGTATCAATCATTGTTTTAATTGAAGCGCTTTGTTAAGAATAAAAATTAAATGAACTATAGTGAGCAAATTTTGACAAATACAGTAGACTTACCATTATGGTAAGTAGTAGAATCGTCAGCCAATTTACTGGTGAGCTACCGAAATCCGACGGAAACCGAAAAATAAAAGGGCTAAAAAAGCCTTTATATGACCCCGCAGTAGTCATAGGTGTATTGGACAAAGGGAAGCTTATTCCATGGTCTACGGGTTGTAGGCGAGACATGCAAAAATGGGGATATGATCAGGAAGACGTTGAGGAGCTTGCTAAGTATGCAGTTAGTTTTGGTCAGTATATTGATTCTGAATGGTGTCAATCGAAAGCTAATGGGCCATGGGCCGCATGTGATGCCTATCGTTTCACTCGCAGAGAATGGAATGATTTAGCATACAAAGAGATGGATTGTGATTACTTTATAAAAATTGCGCTTGGTATAAAAGGCCAAGTGTTATTTTTAGTTTCTTGTCATCCATCTGGTTCTTGATTAAGGAGAGCATTATGAAAAATAATTCTATTTGTCCAGTATGTGAAGAAGGAACTCTTCATGTACTGGTTGAAACAAACTCAGTTGAATATAAAAGCCAGAAAAAAGAATTGGCATTACATTATAGTGAATGCGATTGCTGTGGTTCAGATATTACAACTGCTGAGCAATCACGTAAAAATAAACAATTGATGACAGAGTTCAAAAAGCAGGTCGATGGTTTATTAACAGGAAAAGAGCTTAAAAAAATCCGCATTGAGCTTGGCCTGACTCAAGCTGAGGCAGCTAAGACCTTTGGTGGAGGCCCAGTTGCATTCTCTAAATACGAGGCTGACGATGTTGCTCAATCAGAGGCTATGGATAAGCTATTACGTGTCTCACAAGCTGTGCCCGATGCGTTTTCCTATTTAAGAAATGGGGTTTGTACTAAGGCCATATTTGAACAAGTGCAAGTGAGTTACGAAAATACTTGGGTTAAGTTAGATATTGTAAATTTAGGCCAGCAGAAAAAACCAAAAAACGTACAAAATCTCCGTGTAGTAAGTACTAATAATAATTATAAAGACGAAGCCTATGGTCAACCTATGGCTTTGGCGCAATGACTGATAGTAATTTACAAAAGGCGATAAGAAATCTTAGAATTGCCGATCTTTACGTAAGAGATTTGACTTGTAAGTGCTCAGATGATTTTGATCCCAAATACTTTGATATGGAAGCGGTATTTTTTCAAACTAAGTATGTCGTAACTAGATCAGAAGTACTCCAAGGAGAAGCAAAAGAACAAATATTTAGGGTGTTTGTCGAAGTAGGAGCTAAATGGTCTCAAGATGTTCAGCAAGATGACAAAAGCGTCGTTGACTTGGCATGGATTGAAGCTGAATATATTGCTGAGTACATAATATCTGAGGAGCTAGAGAAAGACTGCTTGGATGAGTTTGCTTTAAAGAATGTTAGTTATCATGTGTGGCCATATTGGAGGGAGCTTTTAGCTTCTCAATGTGAACGTATGAGACTACCACGAACATTATTACCTATGACTCAGGTAGCTCATAATCATGACGCGGATGTAGAGAAATAGCTTTTTGTAAATGGTGCAGACTATTTCATTAGTATATTATACAAAATACTTTACATTATTTTTATAAGTATTAAGTACAAGAAACCATTCTAGGGATTACACCTAAGAAGTACAACATTATTGTTGTAAAAAACGTTATATAACACCCTGTTTATACAGGGTTTTTTTCGTTTTAAAGTGGACGTTATTTACCTAGCTGTGTCATATTCGATAGGACCTAAGCATTATCGGTTTTCAAGCGTTGTGTTGAATAGCGAGTCAGCGCGCTACGCAGACCGCCTCGCGTATATTTACAAATGCGGAAAATGTAGAGCCCATATTAAAAAAGGAACTAGAGCCTGCTATCGATGTGGGTATGAATTCACAGAAGGTGATGTTGCTCAAATGATCGCTGAATATAGAGCAAATTACTCAAGAAATTGGCACGTCAAAGTGTATTTTGTGTTGTTCATGATTTTTGTATTAGTTTTATTACTAGGACTAAATTGAATGGCCTCTCACCATAGGATTAATAGAGATCCCCACTTGGCTTTTTAAATCGTAAACCCCGCAATAAAATGACCAAGCTAGCTCACATCTTACTCATACATATCAAATTAAAGTGCTGCTTTGAAAATAACGAGACCAAAAAAATAAAATCGATTTTTTCCTTATCTGTTTGCTGTTTTTAGCCTGCATATAACTAACGATTCTCCCCACATAAACCCATTCAAAATCCTGTGTTACCAACATCAGAGTATTCGCTAAGGCTTTAAAACGCTCTGGTCGGCTTTCACATCAATGAAACTTGCTTTATATACTCATGCGCAAACCTAGGATTTAAGTTTTTTATTCTGGGTTTGGACAAAAATACTTACAAAAATAACAATATATCGTCGGTAAGCAGTAGAAATGCTCAATTTTTTTTGCCACATTACACGACGGTTTTTAACAAAAAAGTAACAATTAATCTGGATGGACAAATTTTGAAACTAAACACACATAAATTTCGCCTAAGCACCTTGAGTGTAGCGGTAATAGGATTACTTAGCACAAGTGCTATGGCACAGGAGTCGAGCGATGCTCAAGACTCTGGAGTTGAGAAAATCATCGTCACGGCGACTAAGCGTGCTGAATCGATTGGCGACATTCCGTTTTCAATCAATGCGCAAACGCAAAGAGACTTTGAAAGAAGTGGAGCCAGTAATTTAGAAGATGTGGCTAGAAACGTAGCCAGCGTGTCGATTCAAAACCTTGGCCCCGGACAAAGCCAAGTGTCTATGCGCGGCGTATCAGCGGGTCAAGTGGTACGTGACCAACCTGGGGTAAAAGAGCAGGTTGGGGTTTATTTAGATGAGAGTGTTATTTCACTGTCATTGTTTACCCCTGATTTAGATTTATTCGATTTAAACCGAATAGAGACCCTGCGTGGCCCTCAAGGTACCTTGTTTGGTTCTGGTTCAATTGGTGGAACACTGCGTTACATTACAAACCAGCCTGAGCTAGACACCTTTGAAGGTAAATTTGAAGCTAACCTTAATTCGGTGGATGACGGTGGAATGGGAGGGCATGTGAAAGGCATGGTAAACCTGCCTGTATCTGATACTGTTGCTATGCGTGCCGTGGTATATCGCACTGATTATGCGGGCTTTATTAACGCATATGGCCCTGACAATGCGTTTAAAGAAGACGTAAACGACGGGGATAGAACCGGCGGTAGGCTGGCATTTGTTATTAGCCCAAACGACAAACTAACGATAACACCAAGGATCATTTTTCAAGAGTTGGAAATGAACGGTTTTAATCGTCAAGACGTGTTCAACGTGTTTGCTAACCCTTACACCACCACATGGCCAGCAAGGCAGTTAGGTGAAAAAGAGCAGTACCTATTGTTAGATGAAGGGTTTTCTGATGATACCTTTATTGCCGATCTGACCGCTGAGTACCAAGCGGATATAGCTGACTTTACCTTTGTTTATAGCTACACGGATCGCGATATTTTGGTGAGTCGTGACGCAAGTGCTCTTTCTGGCTCGGTCAGCATTGATTTAGGCTTTCCTGAAGAGGCAGTTACTTTACCGTCAAACCTACATGATCGCACCGAAGTGGAACAAGATACCTTTGAGCTTCGAGCTGCTTCAAATGGTGATGGTGCGTTGGACTGGATTGTGGGTGCGTTTTATTCCTCAACCGAAAGAACATACAAGCAAACTTTACCTACCCCAGGCTACGATAGCTTTACTGATGCTACGCTAGGTGAAGGGACGTCTGCGGCAGTGGCCAACGGTTTCGAGGCAGATTCTCCGTATAACGCATTTCTACCTTATGATTTAACCCAGTTAGCGGTTTTTGGTGAGGTGAACTACCAAGTAAGTGAAGAGTTTAAACTTACGGCTGGCACGCGCTTTTATGATTATGAAGAAGAGCGTCAGTTTATTTCTGGTGGTTTATTCGCAAATGGTGATAACCAGACAGATGATACAGAATCTGACGGATTTACCTCACGGGTGATAGGCCAATATCGTTTAAATGATAATGTGAATTTGAACGCTCAGGTGTCGCAAGGCTTTAGACTTGGCGGGGTAAACGACCCACTAAATAGAAGCTTATGTTCTGATCAAGACGAAGCTATATTTGGTTCATTTCAAAACTATGAAGATGAACAGCTAACTAACTATGAATTTGGTGTTAAGTCTTCTGGCCGTGGGTGGAGCGCAAATGTCGCTGCGTTCTACAATGATATTGAAGACTTGCAAGTGACTTTAGATGCGGGCTCGTGTTCTTCGCGGGTGTCATTTAATGTACCTGATGCACACACGCAAGGTATTGAGTTTGAACTCACTCGTCAGTTTACTGACCAGTTATTCTTCTCTTTAAGCGGTAGCATTATAGAAGCTGAATTTGATTCAACCGTAGTTGATGGCTCTGGTGCAATACTTGGTGGGGTTGCAGATGGTAACCGTTTGGCATCAGTACCTGAGGAGAGCTTCGCGATTGGGTTTACCTACGATCTTGCACAGCCTTTGTTCTCGTCAAACAGCAGCTACTTTCAAGGTTCTTATCAATACGTAGGCGATCGTATTACCCAACCTAGTGACCAAGTTGCGGGTGCTGGGGTATTTACCTCTGGGCTGGCATTTGGTGGTGCTACTGGGCTTGAAACAACCGAGCTGGATTTAGTATTGGATGCTTACGGGACCATGAATCTTAGTTTTGGGCTTGCGTATGATGATTATGAAATTCTTGTCTACGCGAACAATGTCTTTGATGAGTATGCGCTTTTGTCGTTTGATAGAGAGCGTGGTGGCCGCGCTAGACTTGGTTTTACCACCAATCAGCCAAGAACCTTTGGTGCGACCTTCCGTTACTTTTTTGAGTAATATTCTTACCTAGCTGATGTAGCTAAAATCGCCGCCCCCTTACAACGCAGGTAAGTGTTTAAGCGGGGCGGTTTTTATTGGTTTTTTGTACAAACTCAATCTGTTTCTGACTGCAATCGTCCTTTTTCAAACAGCTGTATTTCTTCTCGCTGGCCGTCCTGATAGGAGATTCTGCTGCCGTGACGAACACCGTCTTTGCGCATTTCAAACAGGCGTAACGCGCCATTTTCAGCAAACAAGTACTGCGAGCCTGCTAAGTTGCCATCTTTATAGGTCAGCTTTGCATCAACGTAGCCTTGGGCATCACGTTTCGTCCATTGACCTTGCTTTTTGCCCTGTTTGTAGTGACCTTGCCACTGGGATTGGTCGTCTTGCTCAACCCATGCTCCGTTTTTTTTACCTTGGGTATATTGGCCGTAGGTTATTTTGTTACCTTGTTTATCAAAGCGCTGGTATTGACCGTGTTTTTTGTCATTGCGATAAAACTCACTTACCAGCAATTGCTCGCTTTGGGGATCGTAAACTTCGCGTTTTCCCTCACGTTTGCCTTGCTGTGAATAGTGTTCATAGGTGACAGTGCCATCTTTGTTTGTTTCCTGCCAATCGCCTACTTTCACCCCAGCTTTATAGGTACCGCCTGTTGTTAGCTTACCTTCATTTTTTTGGCTGTACTCACCGTCTAGCTCGCCGTTAACTCTGTGTTCAATCTGCTCGTAGCCTTCCAAAAAATAGCGTTGCATGCCATTTTTACCGCCGCCATTTTCCTCGACAGCTTCAAAAATTTTACCGTCACGGCTTTTTTCGATCAGTTTGTAAGGGTGACGCGCACCTCGGGTGAAACCGCGGTCGGGGTCACGAACACTCGAGGCGATAAAGACCTCTGTTCTATCGTAACGCCACGCGATTTCTTTTAGCCCAGGAGCATAATTGGGGATATCAACAGGCTCGATTAACTTGAGTAAGTCACCGTTGTTGGTCCATTTTTGTCGCTTGATGAACTTACCGTCTGGGCTGCGCTCGGTTTTACTGATTAACAACCCAGCTTTATTCCATCTTTTGGATGTAAGTACTAACTTACCTGCTTTGTAAGGGGAAAAAGCCTGTAAGGCACCGTTGCTATAGTATTCTTTTTCTACTCCGTCCCGTTTACTGTTTTTGTAGGGGGTGACTTTCTGCAAGTACCCTTGACTATCACGGGTTTCAACCTGACCAGAGAAACCGTCATTAAAGCGGTGCAGCAAGCGAGAAATCAAGTGTGCTTTTCGCTCTTGCGCCACTAAGGTGCCGGTTAAGGTGCCCTTACTTACCACAGGCTCTGTACTTCTGAGCGTCGCGATGAGTGCATCTTGCTTATCAAACACTGAAATGGTGTAAATGCCCTTTTCATCTGGTTCGATGTCGCTTGAGTAGTGATACGTGCGATTCACCTTCACTTGTGTCGGGTACAAGTTGACGTCCATGTAGTGGGTTTCAGCGAGCACCGGGGTTGCCATTAAGGCGAAGCACAGTAAATAGCAAAACCTAGCGATCATTCTGCGCTCTCCGTGGGTAACTCTGGAAATGTCACACTAAAGCTTTGGTCAATCGGGGTAGGTGTAACCGAGATAACTTGCACACTTGCCGGCGCACCGGCTATGCGCAGTGAGCCATCGGGGAAAGTGACATCGTCAAGGGGCGTTTGCGGGGCTAATTCGGCATTTTCTTTTAATGTGGTTAAGCTCAAGATGCGCTTTTTTTCATCTAAAAAGCGGTATTGGCTAAGTACATCACCTACTGTGCTTAGCCGCTTATCTTTATTTAAAATTGCTAGTGGGATGACCCATGGCGTTTTTTCGTTAAGGGCGATGTTAGCCGGTTGCCACGTGCGAGTGGTGTCGCAGTGCAAGCGAATGTCTCGCTCGCCCAGTTGGTAAAAATACTCGCGTAAACCATCTTCAGTTTGCAGTTTAAGCGCCACAGGGTGGGTAAAGTTTTCAGGCGTTTGGCTGCGAGCGAAAACCAGTGAACGCCCAGCCTCTTGGGCTTCAGGGGAAAGAGATGCCTGACACGTTTTCGCTTGTTCTGCCCCTAAAGGGAATATGACTTGCCCTCGTTCAACACCCTGGGGTTTAACGGCGGGTATGGGGTTAGCGGGTTGGTCACTGTCAAACAAATAGCGGGTTTGTGGTTGAACATTTGGGTCAAACCGTTGTGCTCGTTCAGATAAAAAGGTGACCTCGCGCACGACTTCCGCCTCGCTAGCAGAGCGCAGCACCACAACATCAACGTGGCTTGGCGGAGTATCGGTTTTTATCAGTACCCGATGCGCTTCTGGGTCGGGGGATGCTATATAACGTAAGTTACTTTCTTGGGCATCTAGCCACTTGGGTGCAGCAGGATTGGCGCGAAACTGTACTTGGTACGGTTGACCTTCTCCTAGTCGTGTTACCAATGAATCTCTTGGCCGACCGTTAAAAGAGACTTCGTATATATCGTCTTGTTCGGTCGGTTTAAAGTCAATTTCTACCCCATTTTTCGCGTAATGGGCGGTCAGTTTGTCGTCGAGTGCTAGGCGCAGGGTAAACGTCTCATCTGGGTACCAAGCTACTTTAGCAGTGACTTTCGCAATTTGCTCAATCGTGTCGATTAGCACACCCGAAGAGGTCAGTTGCAGATCGGCTTCTGTGGTTTGGCGGTTATCTTGAGCTAGGTGACGGGTGTATGTCGGCGTAGTATGCATGGGGGTATCTATTTCATTACCTGCAAAATCAAACGCCCGGGCCGCGAATATCTCAATATCACCCACTCGCACTTTTTTAGCCGCAGCATGGTTCAAAGACAGTGACAGGGTATCGTCATCTTTTGTCAGTAGGCCATTGGGTTCAAAAAATATGTTTTTAGGGTCGGTTATCGTGACTATTTCATCAGGAGATTTACCGCCTTCTAAATCAATCCAGTGGTTAGCCCATTTAGCATGAATATCGGGTATGTAGTTTTCTTCATTATCTCTTACTAGCGCGGTAACTTGGGTGCCGCGAATATGAATGGTTTTACCTTTCACGGTTTGTTCAAGTTCACTGGTTTGAACCTGCTTTTCGAGCCAGCCGGTTTTTCTATCAAGTATCGCTAGCCCTGCTAGTCTATGGCCCTCAGTACCGCCTTGGTACGTGACCCAAACTCGAGAGTCGTCGACTTTGGTGACGGACAAACTCACATCAGGTACACCTGACAAGGTACCTTGGGTTTGCCAATCTTTCTCAGGGGTAATGGCTATTGGCAGGTTAGGTTGGCCGGCCTGTTCAAATAGGTTATCTACTTTGTCACCAAGTATTTGTTTTAATTGTTGCTTTAGGCTCTCACCTGATGCATCGACTTCGAGAAGCTTACCTGTTTCCAGATTAATGGTCATATCGATACCAGCGGCTTGTGCGTCTAGCATGGCTTGTGGCATTTCATCAGGTACGGATGAGCGAAAATCATAGGTGCCCATGGAAGCTTCTATTCGACCAGGTTTGATGTGCAGTTTTACTGTGTCACCTTTTATTTCGGTGACTTCAATTGTACTGTAATTTTTGCTCGAGAATTGCTCATCACGCCCTTTATCAGTGGTGATTTCAACGGTTTGTGCTGTACGGTAATCACGTTTTTCACCCGCTTTAGGGGCGAATTTTACGCTTGAGCTATCGGTGCAGGCGGACAACATGAGTAGAGATAAGGCTGAGACAAAAATAGAAAATGCGCGCATAGGTTCTCGTTTATGAAGTATGAAGGTTAAAAGGTTTTCTAAAATGCGGAAAGTAAGTGAGCTAAGTTGCTCAGAGAAGGCAGAGAAGAAAAACACGGGTTAAATAAGGGGGCAGGGTAACGAGCATAAGCTCGCTTTGCAACTATTCCCCCAGCGCGTGTGGGGGAATATTATGACTCAGATTAAAACGTTTGTTTGGCTATGTTAATGACATGCACTTGGGTGTATTCCAATAAGCCTTCTTGGGCGAATTCAACCCCAATACCTGATTCTTTCGCGCCACCAAAAGGTACAGTTGGGCCAAAGTTTAGGTGTTGGTTTATCCAAGAAGTACCGCATTCCAGCCGTTTGGCGACCTCATAAGCTTTATCTAAATCGTTTGACCAAACAGAGCCGCCTAAACCAAATACTGAGTTGTTAGCGCGCTCAACCGCGTCATCAATCGTTTTGTATTTAATGACCGGCAGAATAGGCCCGAATGGCTCTTCATCCACCACTTTGCAGCCGTCGGTTACGTCACGCACTATGGTTGGGCGCATAAAGAAACCGGGGCCGTCGAGTACCTCACCACCGGCGGCAATAACGCCATTGTCTTTGGCGTCTGCTAAGTATTCTTGCACCTTGATGAATTGTGCCTTGTTTTGGATAGGCCCAAAGGTCACACCATCGTGTAACCCATTGCCTACTACCGCACTATTTGCCAACTCACTTAGCTCGTGAACAAGGTCGTCGTAAATATCTTCATGCACGTATAAGCGTTTTAGGGCAATACAAACTTGGCCGCAGTTCATAAACGCCGTGGCAAAAATGGCCGGGGCGATTTTTTTAGGATCAACATCAGGTAGTACGATGCCTGCGTCGTTGCCGCCAAGCTCCAAGGTTAAGCGCTTGAGCGTGCCCGATGCCGCCGACATGATTTTTTTACCTGTCGGGGTTGAACCCGTAAAGGCCACTTTGGCAACATCAGGATGGGCACTGAGAATATGGCCTAAATCATTATTGTCGGTGATGATATTGACCACGCCTTTAGGGAATATTTGCTGACAAATATCTGCCAGTTTCAGCACACACAATGGTGTTGTCGCGGGTGGCTTTAAAATAAACGTATTGCCAGACAACACTGCTGGTGCCAATTTAAAGCAGCCTATCATCAAGGGGAAGTTCCAAGGGACCACACCTGCAACCACACCCAGTGGTTTGCGGTGTAGCTCGACTTTGCTGGTTTCATCGTCTTGATAGGTTTCAATAGGCAGTTCGCTCTGGGCAAAGTAACGAATAAATGCACAGCTAAAACCCACTTCAGCGGTTGATTCGGCCAGTGGTTTACCTTGTTCTTGGGTGAGTAATTCAGCGAATACACCGGTTTGTGCTTCTAGGGCATCAGCGAGTTTATTGAGGCTGTCTCGACGGGTTTGCATATCCACCGTTTGCCATTGTGCAAAAGCACCTTTGGCAGCAGCAATAGCCTGTTCAAATTGGCTTTCATCAGCGCAGGTAATCTGCTGAAATACCTCTTCGGTGGCCGGGTTAATGACATTGAGTGTGCGATTACCTTGAACTAACTCGCCATTGATCAGCATGGGAAATGATTGCATGTTGTATCCTCTATTTTGCAAGGGCAGGAGAAGCCTGAGCCACTTCAAGCTCCATGACTTCGCGCATTTTGAATTTCTGTACTTTGCCCGTGACCGTCAACGGAAACTCTTCAACGAAGCGAATGTGTTTAGGGACTTTAAAGTGAGCAATTTGATTCTTACAGAAATCGGTTATGTCTTTGGCAGCGGCACTGCTGCCAGGTTTTAGGCAAATCCAGGCGCAAACTTCTTCGCCAAAATCGGCATGGGGAATACCGAATACTTGAATATCCTGTACCGCCGGGTGGGTATATAAAAATTCTTCAATTTCTTTGGGGTAGATGTTTTCACCCCCACGAATAATCATGTCTTTGCTGCGACCGACTATGGTCACATAGCCGTCTTCATCCATGATGCCGATGTCACCTGAGTGTAACCAGCCACCTGAATCTATGGTTTCAGCCGTGCGGCTCGGATCGTTCCAGTAACCTCGCATCACCGAATAACCTCTGGTGCATACTTCACCGCGTTCACCAATCGGGATTACGCGGTTGTGTTCATCCACCAGTTTAACTTCGATGCGAGACATTACTCGGCCGACAGTTTCAACGCGTTTTTGTAGCGGATCTTCAGGTAAGGTTAAATGGTTCAACGGGCTAAGCTCGGTTTGACCATAACCAATGAGCACATGCTCCATGTGCATTTCACCAATAACGCGTTTCATGACTTCAGCCGGGCATAACGACCCTGCCATGATGCCGGTACGTAGGCTGGATAAATCAAACTCATGGAAATTGGGGTGATCTAACTCAGAAATAAACATGGTGGGCACGCCATGCAAGGCGGTGCAGCGTTCCTTTTCAACCACTTGTAAGGTGGTCAATGGGTCGAATGCATCATTGGGGTACACCATGGTTGCGCCGTGGGCGATACAGGATAAATTCCCCAGTACCATGCCAAAGCAATGGTAAAGGGGAACCGGTATACATACTCGGTCACTGGGGCTTAGGCGCATGCCTTCACCGGCCAAAAAGCCGTTATTAAGAATATTACAGTGGGTTAAGGTGGCTCCTTTGGGCTGGCCTGTGGTGCCACTGGTAAATTGGATATTAATAGGGTCGTCAGGCAGCAGTTGATTGGCCAAGGTGACTAATTGCTGTCGCTGCGCTTCTGTACCCATTTGCGAGACATCTGCGTAATTAAGCATTCCCGGCACTGCCTCGTCGCCCATTTTTATAATACTGCGTAAATGGGGCGTAACGGAGCTTTCAATTTTCCCCGGCTCACAGTGCGCCAGTTCAGGTATGAGCTGCTGTAACATTTGCGGGTAGCTGCTGGTTTTGAACTGTTCTGCGCAGACAATGGCTTTACACTCCACCTTGTTTAGCGCGTACTCTAATTCACGAAGGCGGTAGGCAGGGTTAATACACACCATGATCGCGCCAATCTTTGCGGTTGCAAATTGGGTGACGGTCCATTCATAAGAATTGGGCCCCCAGATCCCCACACGATCACCAGACGTTATGCCAAGGGCGAGTAAGCCAGTGGCCAATTCATCGACTTTCTGTTTGAGGGTGGCGTATGTCCAGCGAATGTCTTGGTGGTCAACCACCAAGGCCTCGCTGTCTGCATGTTTTTGGCTAATGTAATCAAAGTAATCACCAATGGTTTGGTAAATAAGCTGAGCATCAGCCTTGCCACATATATAGCTTTGTTTAAGCGCCATAAAATGTTCCTAATCTATTGTGTCTTTATTCAAAATTGTAGGTAGCACTGAGCCCCCACCATCTGGGTTTGCCGTAGTAATTCTCAACCATGCCGAATCCCCCAGCTTCAGGCCCGCCTGCGAGATCAAAGGCCATTACGCGATATTCTTTATCAAGCAGATTGTCTACAAAGCCAGCAAATTCCCATTTGCCATCATCAGAGGTATACGACACCCGAGCATTAAATAGGGTGTAGCCACTTTGTTCGCCCACGGGTGAATTTTTCAACTGAAAGTAGTGATCGCTCATGTAAACAAAATCTATTTGCGCTGCTAGCTCGCCGTCCGCTAGTTGCCAGCCGTAACGCGCTAAACCATTAATATTCCACTCTGGGGTAACCACAGCGCGCCGGTCGACTAGATCACCGTTAGGAAGCTGATAGGCATCTTCCACGTTGTTGTCGACGTAGCTAACGCCAAGTAGCAAGTCTAGGTTGTCTATTGGGTTTGACGTGATCTCAAGCTCGGCACCGCTGACGCTGGCATCAGTGTTGAAAACGAACGTGGTTAAGCCTTCTAAGCGAAAGGCTTGATAGTCGTCGTAGTCATAGTAATAAACAGCGCCATTGACCCGAGTGGTGGAGTTGAGCTGATGTTTCACACCAAACTCGTAAGCATGTAGGGTTTCTTTGCCAAATTGCATTTCTTCTGGGCCACCGGTTTCAGGATTACCATCAAGAAAGTCAGTGATATCGAGCGGAGCATTGTAGCCGCCGCTCTTAATACCGCGGTTGTAGCTTAGGTAGAATAATGTGCCTTTACTGGGGCTGTAATCTACTTCCGCTTTGGCGGTTAAGTAATCATCATCTAGGCTGGCAAAATCGAAGGTTTCATCATTAAATACAAAGAGCGGGCCGCCAAAGCCCAATGGATCTGGGTTGACGATATTGGCAGCAGAGGGGTTACTGCCATTGGCAATTTCGACATAATTTTGCGAGTAGTCGATGGACTTTTCTTCGTTGGCCCAGCGCAAACCGCCAATAACGGTCCATTGCTCATTTAGATCGTATTCTAACTGGGCGAAAACAGAGTAAGTCTCGGTGGTGGTGCCAAAAGGGGTCCAAATCGTGACGGGCCCGCCTGTTTCAGGGCCGGTACCTGCTCCAGCACCCGCAAGCTGGTCAACAAACCCGCGCACTTCTCCGCCATTGGCAAAGGTGCCGTCGATGTCTAAATAGTACAGTCCAGCAACCCAGCGGCTATTGTCACTTTGGCCGTTTAGGCGCAGCTCTTGAGAGAATTGGTCAACATCCGATTGTAAAAAGAAGTTGTAGTAGTCTTGTGGCGAGGCGTCAGAGTCTTCGATGTAGTCTTTCTCTAGGCTCCACACATCGGTGATCGACGTCAGCAGAATATCACCAAAATCCCATTGTAAATTACTGGTGATCCCTTGGCTTTCGACTTTGTTAAAGCCGATCCTGTCATAGGAGCCAGTGTACACGCCATTATCAGGCTCTTGATAAGCTGATGTCGTTAAATTGGGGCCGTCAAAATGTTCTCCCAAGCCGGTTTCAGGATTTAAGCGCGCACTTGAATGCTCGAAAAATCCGCTGTCTATGTCTTGCTTACCGCTTCTGGCACTGATCAGCCATTCCACGTCGTCTGTGACTTCAAGCAAAAATTGCAAACGGGCTGCCCAGTCATCTCCGTTGTTGAGATCTTTACCAAGGGTGTTGTTGATGTAAGGGTCGTGATTATTGGTGGTGAAGGAGAAGCGAGTGAAGAGGGTGTCGGTGAGTGCGCCGCCTATAGCGCCTTCTGTCAGGATTTGGTTATAGCTGCCTAAGGTAACCTTACCATATCCCTCGAAGGTGTCGGTGGGCTTGCGTGAAATGTAATGTACCAAGCCCCCCGTCGCATTTCTGCCAAATAGTGTGCCTTGCGGCCCTTTGAGTATTTCTACCCGTTCGATGTCAAACAGTTGAAAGCCAGCACCAGATGACGCGCTAATGTACGCCTCATCTAAGTAAACTGCCACAGGGGATTCTTGATGATCACCAGAAAAATCATTCTGCGCTACGCCACGAATATTGATATAAAACGCAGACGGACCATTGGGCTGAATGGCCGTGACCCCTGGCGCCATGGCGGTGACTTCTTGCGCGTTGTCGTAGCCAAGAGCATCAAGTTGTTCGCCACTGAAAGCGGTGATTGAAATCCCCACTTCCTGAACGCTTTGGGTGCGTTTTTGTGCGGTCACTTCTATGACTTCTAGCACATCAGCATGGGCGCTGATACTGGCCAGTCCGCCAACGCTGGCAAGGCCGAGCATGACCGCGGTCGATATGGTTGAATAGCTTAGTGTTTTCATGGTGTCTCCTAGGTGCGAATCCAGTGTGTTTAATTATTTTTTTTTGTACTCTTCTATTCGGGTAACCAGCGCTTTGCGCGTGCTCCCCAATTCGCTACGTAGAACGTACTGCCGCAATCGTTCCACCTCTTGCTCATCAAACGGTTGAAAGTCATCGGGTAGCTGATCTGCACTAAAGGTGCGCAGCATCCAATTGACGATTTGAGCTAACTCCTTACTTTTTAAAGGCGCAGTTGCTACGCCGGGTACTTGAATTAAAAACTCTCGGCCACCTTCTACGGCGGCAAAATAGCCCACGTAGTTGCGCATGTCAGGGATGCGAGGGTCGCCACTTCCGCGACCATCAGCGGTGTGACACCCGCTACAGAACAAGGTGTATTTCATCTTGGTCTGGGCGTCATTGGCGTGGCTCGCCAAGGGCAGCCACATCAGTAAAGCAACACAGAAAGTGGCGAATGACCTGACTCGAAAACAATTAGGCATAGGAATACTCCCAGCTATGATTCGATTGAGGTGCCGAGGATGACCGCTGTTGAGCACACGTAGGTTTCGCTAGACGCGCCCACACACCAGTTGGTGTCGTTATTTGAAAAAGCTCGATACATGGGGGTGTCATCTTCATTACGATTACAGAAACAACGTCCGCAAGCTGCTTTACCGCAACAGTCGTTATAGGAAATGATGTAATGCTTGTTATCCGCCGGGTTAAGACAGGTGCCGATCCAAGTGATTGGCGACATTTCAGTGCCTGGGGGGCAGGCTGATTGAGAGCCGCCGCAGCAAGAACATAAAAAGCCGTCGATACCACAGTAGCGCCAGTACTCGCAGGTAGTTGGGTCGCCTGGGTCCCCATCGCTACCACTTGTTTGCGGGGAAACCCCCGGATAGTGAGCACCCGCTGGGGCTCCGCCACTGGCGGCTTTAGCCACAGGCAAAGCAGGTATGACAGAAACACCCACAACAGCTTTGCCTACATTGGATAAAAAGCTGCGTCTTGAGCTGGTGCGGGCGATATTACGGGTTTTGTTTTCAAAGAATTTATCAAACCATTTCATAATAGAGTCTCTCTCGTTAAGCCTGTTTATAGAGGGTGCGTTCGTCGTTACCTTGCTTCTCTAAGAACTCTTGGATCGACGCCACATTGAGGTCCTGAGCATTTAATAGGCTCTCGATGTGTTCGCGAGAATTAACTAAGCCCATTGATGAGATGATGCCTGTCTTGTCGATAAGCGTGGCGTAAGGTAAACGGCTAACGCCGAATTTTTTGCCTACTTCCTCTGAAAGCACATAAGGGAAGTTCTCGAGTTTTTTGTCTTTAATAAAGGCGTGATGATCTGGTTCGTCACCATCGCTAACAAAGACCACATCTAAGTGCGAACGCTCGGCCCGTGATAAAGAGGTAATAACAGGTAGGTACTCTTTACACACAGGGCAATCAGGCGATAAGAAAAACAGCAGCGTGCTTTTCTGGGTAGGCTTGCCTATGAGTAATTTTTCTTTGCTTAAGGTTTTAACAGAAATTTCTGGGGCTTTATCGCCTGCTTTTAATTGCTGATTCATGGCTAATGCACCTGCTGGCGCTACACGTTCGTACAGCACACCGACTTGACGTGCTAGGGCGTAAACCACAACACCAAGTGCAATAACCAGTACCCACAAGAGGGCGAATGTAAATAGAAATAGGTTTGACATAGTGAGTTACCTCTTTAGAGCGTTAATGTGAGATTGGTTACGAAGTAGTTGCTGAGCAATAACACCAACAAGCAGTGCTACAGCGCCGAACAATAAGCTAATGAGTACATCTGACGTGCGAGATGTGGCGGTTTGCAGAGCAAATAACGCAACCACATGCAGCAATAAAATACCTGCGTTTCGCCATAAAAGGCTGACACTCAGGCGTTGTTCTTGACTACCAAATAGGCACCCGCAATCAAAATCTTGATTACCAGAGTAAATATTCAGGGCGATAAGCCCGCTATAGGCCAGTATTAACCCGCAAGCGAGTATTAGCCCGAATAGCTGCATAGCAGGCAGTAGCAATAAAATGGCGCTTAGCGCTTCGGCTAAAATCAGCCCTATTACTAATATGTCGCGTTGAATGGGTGGTACCCATTGGTATTGTTTTAGGTTGTGGGTGAAGCTGTTTAAATCTGCCAGTTTATGGACGGCGCAAGCTATCCAAAATACGCTAAGTAAGCCGAGTAATAGGTTGATTAACATAAGGTTACTCCACTGCTGTTAGCGTGAAGGGGTTGGCGTTATCACCGCCAATAGACAAGGTGCGCTCTAACTTGGCACTCTTGGGGTTGTATACGTCGATCATCATTTTCGCATTGGTGACGGCTAAAAGAGCCTCATCACCCTTGGTGACTTCAAGCGAAATGCCGTGGGTTTCAAGAGGGATAGTTTTGATCTTTTTATGCTGCTTGGTGTCATATACCCACACTTCTGTGCCGCCGTCTTTGTGGCTACCATTCACACCGTCTTTGTGCATTAAAACAAAGACCCGCCCATCTGGGTGGCCAGAAATGATTTGCCAGCCACCTGGGCGCCAGTTTTGCTCACGCTCACTGGCACTTAGCAGATCCCATATTTCCTGAGGTTTGGCGACTGGGCCACTTAAATCAACGGGTTGCATGTAGCCGTGGAATGTTGGGAAGTAGCCGACATTATTGATGCGAGCGTATTTCTCAAACAGGGGATCTTCATCCACATTGAAAAAAGACGGTACGCGGGTTTCACTGGCAACCTTGCCTTGTTCATCTAACTGAATGCTCAGCATTGAACCGTCGGCACATAAGGTGCTAAACCCACGTTTTCCCGAAGGGTAAATTAAGCTGCAACCCGGGATATCCACATCGTTGAGAACCTTGTGTTCAAGCATATCGATGACGGAAACCGAGGTAGCGGGGGTAAAATTGAAAACAAGCATGTACTTGTCGTTATCAATTAGCTGTGTGGCGTTTTTCTCTGACACTGTTTGTGCACGTTTTTTATGGGGTAATTCAATTTCTTTTTTGACACTAAGAGTGGCGTTGTCCCACACAGATAAAACATCAGTTCGCGCACCTCGCGTACCTCGAGCGTAATAGGTTTCTGCGCTGTACATTTCGTTGCGCTCGGTGGAAGGAATAAACGAGCCGAAAAAGCCGGTGCTGACTTGGCCTTTGTAATTACGCGTGTTACTGGCGATATCTAAGATGATCACCTTGCCTTCAGTCATTCCCCAAAAATTCATGTCTTGAACATACAGCCAAGATTCTGGGTGCGCTTCGGGTAGGGTCAGTACATTGGGCACCGAATCGTTAGGGAGTTCAGCTTGGCTTGTTGGACTGAATACTGAACAGAGCAATAGTGCAGAGAATAATGCAGATGATAGTGCAGAAACGGGTCGTATTTTTTTGCTAACCATTAGAGTGATCCTAGTAATTGACATGCCCGCCGCACTTCTATCGAAATAAGCGGTGAACAATTAATGCGCTAAATAGTACGTATGTACTAAATTAGTACAGTTGTACAAATGATCCAAGTGTTTTTTTTGAGCGATCATTCAAGCTTGTTCAAGACTTTTACTGGGATCTGATATAATCACGCACAAGGGAAAGGTAAGCATGTTCGAATGCTTGCCTGATTAAAGGTAACTAATTGAATAAAATGAGAAATATTAGAAAAGGAACGGGGGAATCTCGTCGCGGTAAAGAAACCATATTACTGATTTTAGACTCTGCCAAATCGATACTCATCGAAGAAGGGTACAGTAAGTTGTCTATGCGAAAGGTTGCGCTCGGGGCACAGATCAGTGTGGGTAATTTGCAGTATTACTACCCAAATAAGAATGATCTTCTTAAAGATATGCTCGATCATAGTATTGATGAGTTTATGGATGAATTTGAAAGATTACGATTAGGGGCGAACAACGATCCTGAGTTGCACCTCAAGTCGATTATCAATTTTATTGTGCTTGATTTGGGTAACCCCACCACAACGACCTTCTACCCCGAGCTTTGGGCGCTGGCCAATCATGACGAGTATGCGGACAAATTAATGGATGAAATTTACGCTCGGGTGCGCGTACCGCTTGAAGATAGCATTATGCGTTTGAACCCAACGCTGAACTTTGAGCAAGTGCAAAAAGTCGCGCTGTTTATTTCTTCGTCCATGGAGGGCATGACCATGTTTGTAGGCCACGGTAAAGTATGGAACGACTCTATTCAACATATGGCAAATATCGCCACTATGAGCTTTTTGCAGTTGGTAAAAAATATTACACCAGAAACAATCGAGCAAGCATCACTAGAAGCGCCGCTAAGGTAAGCACTCAACCCTTGGTGATAGTGGCAACCTAGGGCCGCATGCTAACTAAATTATCTGCGTGTTAGCTTGCAACTCATCAACGACGATTTGATTTCTGCCTAGTTGTTTTGCTTGGTAAAGCGCGAGATCAGCAAAGGAAATCATGCCGTCAATTTCACCTTCAAACTTGTTGCTTAACCCTATGCTGGTGGTGCACTTAATGGGTTGTTGGTTTATCCACGAAGCACGCTCGCTAAACGCAATACGGAATTCCTCTAGACTTGCTTTAGCTTGTTCTACAGGGGTATTTTGAAAGTAAACGCAGAACTCTTCACCGCCGAAGCGTGCGATAAGGTGTTGGCTAAAATGGCTAGCCAAAAGCCGCGCAACATCTTTTAGTACTTGGTCGCCCCCTTCGTGGCCGAATGTATCATTCACCTTTTTGAAAAAATCTAAATCGATGAGGGCAACACAATCTTGCGCTGAAGGAGTGGTGTTCTCTAAGCGGTGAAAGAAGTAGCGGCGATTGGGTAAGCCGGTTAAATAATCAGAATTTGCTGCACGGCGGATAGCTTCGATATTTTCTATGTTTTCAATATTTTGGGTGACGCAGCAGAAAAATTCTTCATGGCAGTAAGGGCGGTTTAAATAGTCATTGGCCCCGCTTTTTATGAACCTAGCGGACAAAAAGGATGGGCCCTCTGAGGACATACCAATGACCGCTAAATCGTCTTTTTTGAAGTTTTTGCGTAGCGCGACTAGCATTTCTAAGCCGCTCATATTGGGCATGTTTTCATCGGTTAAAACCATTTTAATGCCGGGGTTTTTGTTCAGAATTTCGAGCCCTTCAATGCCGTCTTTAGCTTCATACGTAATAAAATTGTGTCGTTTTAATAAATTGACTGCGGCGTTGCGACTCAGCAGCGAGTCGTCGACCACTAATATTCCGATTTTACTGTTGCGCTCTAAACGAACAATTAAACGCGTTAGGTACTCGTATACTTGGGCATTCTGTTTGGGGATATAGTCAACCACAGGCTTGTTTAAAATTTGTTCGCGGGTGTTGTTGTCTAGCCTGCCCGTGATAACAATGACCGGGATATTGTATTTTAATACCGCTTCAATGGCTTCGCCTCTAGGGGCATCAGGTAGGGTATAATCGACTACAGCACATAAAAATTCATCGCTGGCTTGATCATTTAGTACGTCTAACGCTTGGGCTAAGCTGAACACGCTGATCGGAATTTTATCTGCTTTTTTAATTAAGTGACTGACAACACGAACACTGGTAGAACTGTCATCGACAACTAACACTTTACTTTTCAATTTACACGCCTTGTTTAACCGATCCCATGAATTACATGAAAAATGTATAGAGCGTAAATAGATACGCCATCGCGGAGAGTTATGCAATTAGGCGAAAGTCGATAATGACACTATTTTCTTCTGTTAAACGCTACTATCGCTTGAACTTTGTCTCTAAGATAACGGATGAATTAGTACGTTCCACTCCGTCCAAGTTACCTATGTTGTCTAAAATCTGGCTTAACTGCTCAAGGGATTCAGCTTGCACGATAGCGATTAAGTCATACTCTCCGCTAATGGCGTAGAGTTCACTGACTTCGCTGACTTGGCGTAATTCTGCGTTGGTTTTGGCGGTTAATTTTTGCTTAACCTTGATGGACACGTGCGACGATACAAGGTTGTCTTGGTATTCACTGCCATATTGTACTGCATAGCCTTTAATCACACCGGATTCTTCCAGTTTAGTCATGCGGTTTTGAACGGTCGAGCGGGACAAATTCAATACACGCGCTAAATCAGAGATGCTGGCTCTGGCATTAGAGCGCAGGATAGAAAGTAGCTGTTGTTCTTGTTTAGTTATCATTTTGATACTTAATTTGGTCTATTTGCTAATTAGACTGAGCATTTTAACCATAATGCTACTGCAATTTTAACCTGATTACCTTGATAATAGAGTAATACGTAGACTGTGATGCGTTTCACAGTGAATGACTAAAAACTAATAGGAGTGCCCAAATGCAAGTAACCAGAGATTTATTCGATGACGTTATGGTTCCCAACTATGCACCATCAGCGATTATTCCAGTGCGTGGTGAAGGCTCTCGCGTATGGGATCAAAACGATAAAGAATACATCGATTTCGCAGGTGGGATAGCGGTTAGTTGCTTAGGTCATTGCCACCCAGCACTTGTGCAGGCGCTTACAGAGCAGGGGCAGAAATTATGGCACCTGTCAAACGTGATGACCAATGAACCAGCACTGCGCTTAGCCAAAAAACTGACTGAGTTAACCTTTGCAGATAAAGTCTACTTTGCCAATTCGGGGGCCGAAGCCAATGAAGCGGCTTTAAAGTTAGCTCGCCGCTGGGCACTCGACGTGCACGGTGAACACAAATCACAGATCATCTCATTTAATAAAAGCTTTCATGGGCGTACTTTCTTCACTGTGACGGTGGGGGGACAAACAGCTTATAGCGATGGTTTTGGTCCTAAACCAGGTGATATTGCCCATGCTGATTACAATGACTTGGCCAGTGTTGAAGCGTTAATTTCGGACAACACCTGCGCTGTGATGCTTGAGCCGCTACAAGGCGAGGGCGGGATAATTTCCCCCGATGCCGACTTTATTAAAGGTGTGCGTGCACTTTGTGACAAGCACAATGCGTTAATGATTTTCGACGAAGTGCAGACGGGTGTTGGCCGCACCGGTGCTATGTATGCCTATCAAGATTTAGCTGTTACCCCAGATATTTTGACCACAGCAAAAGCGCTAGGCGGCGGTTTTCCGATAGGGGCTATGTTAACGCGCACTGAAATAGCAACACACTTAAAAGTAGGGACTCACGGCTCTACTTACGGTGGCAACCCCCTTGCCTGCGCCGTTGCTGAAGCGGTACTTGACGTTGTTGATAATAGTGAAGTGTTAGCAGGCGTAGCCCAGCGAGAGCAGTTATTCCGTGCTGGTCTAGTGCGTATCAATGAGAAATACAATGTGTTCAGTGAGATACGCGGTAAGGGGTTGTTGCTTGGAGCAGCATTGAATGACACCTACAAAGGCCAAGCGAAAACATTTCTAAATGCAGCAGCAGAGCATGGCTTGATGTGTTTAGTGGCCGGCGCAGATGTGATTCGATTTACCCCTTCTTTGGTGATACCTGAGCAAGATATAGCGTCAGGCTTACAGCGTTTCGAGCAAGCTGTTGCTCAAGTAGTTAAAGGCTAAGCAGCATGTTGGTAATTCGGCCTATATGCTCGGCAGATTTTGCGGCTTTAAAGCAGATTGCGATTGAATCTGGGCATGGCTTTACTTCGCTTCCTGATAATGATGAGTTATTACTCAGCAAGATATCTCGCGCCCAAAAGAGCTTTACTGAAACCGTGACCTCCCCCGGTCAGCAAAGCTATTTATTTGTGCTCGAAGATACGCAAAGTAAAGACATCATTGGTGTCACTGGGATTGAAGCGGCGGTGGGTTTGAGCACACCATTTTATCACTATCATGTTGCCAGCCATGTGCATTACTCACCTCGCTTAGGGGTGAAAAAAGTCGTCGAGACGCTAAATTTGTGTAACGACTACACTGGGGCATCTGAAGTATGTACTTTATTTGTACGTGAAAAATACCGCCGTGGTTTTGCTGGGCAACTTTTGTCTCGTGTTCGTTATCTGTTTATGGCCAATCACCCTGAGCGCTTTTCTGATTTGGTTATTGCCGAGATGCGCGGTATTTCCGATGAAAATGGCCATTCGCCGTTTTGGGCATGGTTAGAGATGAACTTCTTTGGGATTGATTTCCCTACTGCTGATTACTTAGTGGGTATTGGGGATAAATCGTTTATTGCTGAGTTGATGCCTAAACACCCAGTGTACGTGGCGCTGCTAAGCCCAGAAGCGCAAAATGTGATTGGAAAGGTGCATGAAAAAACAGCCCCTGCACTGCGCTTACTGCAAAAAGAAGGCTTCTTTCATCGCGGATACGTCGACTTGTTTGACGCGGGGCCTACTGTCGAAGTGGCGCTAAGAAACATTCGTACAGTGCAACAAAGTCGCTTAGCAACTGTGGCGATAAGTGATGAACATCAATTATCACAGGCGAAAGCAGATGAGCAAAATTACATGCTGTGCAGCACAAACGTCAGCCAATTTCGCGCCACGATCACCCCTGAAGTGAAATACCACAGCGATACAAATTCGTTACTGCTCAGCGCAAATACGGCGGCTGAGTTAGGTTTATCAGACGGCAGCGATGTGCGTTTTATTAAGCTATAAAACGAGCAGAGCAAAAGTAAAATTGCTCTGCTTTGGCACGTCATAACATTGAATAGAAAGGTTTTTATTTATGCATACAAACGTGAATACTTTATTTGAAAAATTATGGGAAAGTTACCTTGCGGTAACGCCTTCGGCGGTTACCGTGCACGACTTATTTGATAAAACTCAGGGACAAGAGGTGGTAAACGATCACATTGCTCTGCGTACCTTTAACTTGCCGGGGATCGGTTTGAGTGCTTTAGCAGCGCATTTTGAAGCCGTCGGTTACAAGGCTTGCGGTGAATATCATTTCGTAAGCAAAAAGCTTTACGCGAAACATTTTGAGCATACTGAAAATCCAGATTTACCCAAGGTCTTTATTTCCGAATTATTGCTTGAACAGTGCAGTGAGTCATTACAAGAAACTGTGCGCTCTCTTGTGGCAAACATGGACAAAGACGCAGTGACCCAAGACAACTTTTTATACTCAGGTCGTCACTGGGATATTGACTACCCAACTTATCAACGCCTGTTGCAAGAGTCAGAATTTGCGGCGTGGGTAGCAGCGTGGGGCTATCGCGCTAATCATTTTACTGTCAGTAACAATCACTTAAGCCAGTTTGACTCTATTGAGCAAATCAATCAGGCAGTGAAGGCTACAGGTTTGTCATTAAATACTGCAGGCGGTGAAATCAAAGGCTCGGTTGAGGTTATGTTAGAGCAGTCATCTACTTTGGCAGATAAACATCCAGTGGCCTTTACTGATGGCGAGCGCGCAATCCCTAGCTGTTTTTACGAATTTGCTAAACGCTATCCAAAATCTGATGGCTCAATATTCACTGGTTTTGTCGCTGAGTCAGCGGATAAAATATTTGAAAGTACTAACGCTAGGTAGCTGCACGATATACCCGTGATGTAGAGCGTTTTCGGGTGCTTTTATTACCTTTCAAGGGGGCCTGCGGGCCCCTTTTTTTTAGCCAATCGTCTAATTGTACTAAATTCGCAATGTCGCTATTGTCGCCTATACTGATGCAAAATTAATCTGTAAAACCTTAAGTTAACTTATTGGTATCGCTAATAAATCGAGATTCAAAAGGGATTTATATTGCTGGTGCTTTATTTCAAAGTTTGCTGTAATGGCGAAGTAATGTAACAAGATATGAACTGAAAAATGCGAATTAGCTGGCGCGAGTTTATTAAGCAGTACTTTAGCAAGCCATCAAAATTTCACTCGATTGGGATTGAAATGGGTGATGCTGAGTTGCACCTAAATGTTATCCAAAAAAAATCTGGGTCCTACCAGTGGGTAAAGCAGCATAGTCTCCCTATGCAAGATTGGGTTAAACACTTACAAGAATATGTCACCCAGAACAACTTGGCGCGCACACCTTGCCATGTTGCGTTAGGGCTAAATAAGTATCAGTTATTTCAAATCGATAGGCCGGAAGTAGAAGAGCAAGAAGTCGCTCAAGCTATTCAGTGGCAGGTCAAAGAGCAGCTCGCCAGTACTGATGAGCACGTTTTTGATTATTATGATCATCCCGCTGCGATTGGCGGTAAAGAAAAAGTCAATGTGGTTGCTATCTCGCGCCCTCAAGTTACCTCAATAATTAAAGGCATTTCACAAGCCGACTTAAAGTTAAGCACTATTACCATAGAAGAGTTGGCCACGTCAGAGCTTTTAGCTGCAAGTGACGATGCTGTTTTAAGCTTGTTTCAAGAAAAAGGCGGGCAAATTAATTTAAATATCCTTAAACAGGGTAAGTTGTTTTTCTCACGTCGCTTGAAAGGCTATGAAAACCTGGCGAGCTTTTCATTGGAAGAGTTTCAAATGGGCATGGGGGACACTCTGAGTGTCGAAATTCAGCGCTCAATGGATTACTTCGAAAGCCAGTTGCGACAAGCACCAGTGCGTCACATTGTGGTTCACCTGAATACGCCTATTCAAGCGCAGTTAGCGGAGTTGATTAAAGAGCTGACGTTTATGCCAGTCTCTATTATGGATTTGCCGTTAACACCTAACGAGCCAAGCCCGACAGTCAGTTTAGCCAGCTTGGGGGCTGCGCTTACAGACATTGAAATTAATAGTGAGGCAGGCCAATGAAGTCTCGTATTAACCTGTATTTACCAGAATTACACCCAAAACTTGAAGTGCTTACGCTGTCATTCGTGATCGCAATTTGGGCAATTTTGTTGATAGTTTTTGGGGCAGTCTATTACTTCAATCATAGTCATGGCCAAAGTGTTGAGCAGGAATTAAGCGCTATACAAACACAAAAAAATCAGCTTGAAGATCAACTCGTCATATTGAATGAAACGTTAGCAGGGCGTACCAAAGACCCAGTGTTATTGGCCGCTATTGAAAGTAAGCAATTAGAAGTGAGCTTGAAACAAAGGGTCATTGATGAGTTGTCTGGGCAGGAACAGTTCAAATCCCACGGATTTGCAGGACTAATGACAGGGCTGGCTGAACACCATTTAGATGGACTGTGGTTAACTCGCATTCACTTGGATGAAAACCAAGTGATGTTAGAGGGTGCAGCAACTGACTCATCGCTTATACCTAAGTGGATGACCAGCCTGAGTTTAACCCCGCGTTTGAAGGGACAGGAGTTCTCAACCACTAAGCTTTATCGTGACCCAAATCAGCAGCTGATGTTTACTTTAGACACTAAAAAGTCAGTGCAAGCAGAAGTAAAGGAACAGCCATGAATCAAGCCGCTACCGACCAAGGATTAAAAGAAAGGTATAACACGCTTTTCGTGCAATTTTTAAAGATCACGCAACGCGAGAAGCTACTTATTTTGTTCAGCGGTGTGGTTATTATTATCCTGCTTGGTTATTTGCTTTTCATCGAGCCTGTGAATGAAAGCACAACTCGAAACGAACAAACTATTTCATCTTTGCAAAATCAGCTAAACAGTTTGCAAGCGCAAATCGAAGTTGCCGAGTATGCGCTTGGTAACGATCCGAATGATTTGCTGGTTGAATCTTTAGATAAGCTCACTGATAAAAGCCAAGATTTAGATCTGTATTTGCAACAAGAGACCGTCAACTTAGTACCGCCGACACAAATGCCTCTCTTATTAGAAAACATGCTAGCCGGTAGCCAAGGGGTAACCTTGGTGTCTATGCAGTCAATTGCGCCAACGCCTGTACTGAGTTCACAGACAAAGAAAGTTGATGCGGAGTCTGACGCTGAAAGCAATGACACTGTGGTAGACGAAATCAACCTTTATCGCCATGGGGTATTGTTGTCATTAAGAGGGAGTTACTTTGATATTCAACATTATCTTACGCGCATTGAAGGCCTCAAATGGCAGTTTTACTGGAAGCGTTTTAATTACGTTGTGACTGGGTACCCAGAGGCTTTGGTTGAAGTGGAATTGTATACCTTGAGTACCAGTAAGGCGTTTATAGGTGTTTGATATGAATAATAAAATCAGCTTTTTTCTACGTGTTTTATTGGTTTTTCCAGTGTCCGTTGCTTCTGCTTATGGTCAGGTATTGGTCGATCCTACTCGTCCTTATGATGCAGTACCTAGTACTTCAGTTAATGGCGAATTGGCCGATAAATTAATCCTCAATGCCATATTCATTAATGGCTTGCACAAGCACGCGATTATCAACGGTATGAGTGTTAAAGAAGGGCAAGACATAGCAGGGAAAACCCTCGTATCAATTAGCAAAAGTCGAGTTGTATTGCACGGCGATAAAGGCCCGCAAGAACTTTTTGTCAATCACTCTCAATTTATAAAAGATGCAAATGATGGATTTTAAGCGTATTACTTTAACTGGCTTCTTGCTGGTATTAGTTGCCTGTCAGGCGAAGCATGACACAAAGCATTATGAGAAATCATTAGACGACGCAATTGCTGACACAAAACAAACGACTGATACGAAAAAGACGGGGGTTCCAGCTTTACCTGATGCTGTTCATCAAACCTTGATGCCAAAATCAGAACAAGCTGATAAGGCCCTTTTCGGTGAACCTAAATTTGATATTAATGCTCAGCAAATAGACGCGGTAAGCTTCTTTTCTGGCATTGTAGAAGACACCCCTTTCAGTGTGGCTATTCATCCTTCTGTGTCAGGCTTGATTTCCCTTAACTTAAAGCAAGTTACCCTAGAGCAGATTTTTGACATTGTGACTGAAATTTACGGTTACGACATACAGCGCAGACAAAACATTTATCGTATTTATCCCACAGGGATGCGCACAGAAACGTTTGCGGTAAATTACCTACTTATGAAACGAGATGGGGCGACACAAACCAGTATTACCTCAGGTGGTGTGTCGCAAGCTCAAGGCGGTAACAGTAGTTCGGGCAGTTCACAAAACAGTTTCAGTGGTAACTCTTCGTCTGGCAGCGGAAGTTCAAATAATTTGAGCTCGGGAAGTAACAGCAACGGCACCAGTATATCAACCAGCACGGAAACAGATTTCTGGAAAGACTTATTGGCCTCTTTGCAAGTTATGATTGGCAAGGAAGAAGGCCGTAGTGTGATGGTTATGCCACAGGCTGGTTTAGTGACAGTGCGCGCTATGCCCAATGAAATACGTTCAGTAAAAGAGTTTCTTGCCACGTCAGAAGAGCATGTTCAGCGTCAGGTTATCCTAGAGGCGCGCATTTTAGAGGTGTCTTTAAGTGATGGTTATCAGCAAGGTATTAACTGGTCAGAAATATTGGCAAACAGTGGCAGTACAGACTTTCAGTTTTCGACCACATCAGGCAGCTTAGGGGATGCCATTTCGGCCACGTTGGGCGGTGTAACAAGTTTATCCTTTGTAAATAAAGACTTCAGCGGTGTGCTTAACTTGCTGCAAACGCAAGGCAATGTGCAGGTTTTATCTAGCCCTAGAGTGACGGCAATAAACAATCAAAAAGCGGTCATAAAAGTGGGTGATGATGAATACTTTGTAACGGACGTCTCTAGTGAGAGCACAGTAACCGCAGCAACGGCTTCGACCACGCCTAATATTGAACTGACGCCATTCTTTTCTGGGATAGCCCTTGATGTTACCCCACAAATAGATGCCCAAGGCGGGGTATTGTTGCATGTTCATCCTTCGGTGATAGAAACTGAAGAGCAAGAAAAGGTGGTGACCTTAAATGAAGAGCAATTTGTACTGCCCTTAGCAGCTAGCAATATTCGTGAATCAGACACCATCATTCATGCGCGATCAGGGGAGATAGTGGTTATCGGCGGGTTGATGCAATCAATTATCTCTGAAACTGAATCTAAAACGCCTTTGTTAGGTGACATCCCTCTGCTAGGGAACTTGTTTAAGAACCGTCAGGAAAGTGAAATCAAAAAGGAATTGGTGATTTTGCTGCGTCCTACTGTGGTCAGTGCTGACACATGGCGACAGCAGTTAATCCGCAGCCGGAATCAAATGGCTGACTGGCTACACGTGGAATAAGCTTATGTATTTATACCACTACGGTATAAAGGAGTTGCCTTTTACCCTGACCCCAAACACCAGCTACTTCTTTGGCTTGCCCAGCCATAAGGAAGCAATAGCGGTACTGTTGACTGCCATTAAAACCGGTGAGGGGTTTATTAAAGTCACGGGTGAGGTAGGTACGGGAAAAACGTTAATTTGTCGTAAGTTACTGAACGAATTGCCTGACCATTTTGTGGCTGCGTATATTCCCAACCCGTATTTAACACCGAGCGAGTTACGCCGTTCTGTGGCTGCTGAGCTTAATGTCACGCTCAGTGAGCATGCAGATCAGCAAGAGTTTACTCAGCGCATACAGCGTCGTTTAATTGAAATAAATCAACAAAATCGAGGCGTGGTGCTGATCATTGATGAGGCACAAGCCCTTCCCGTAGAAAGTATTGAAGCGTTACGATTAATCACTAACCTAGAGACAGAATCGCGTAAGTTACTGCAAGTCGTGCTGTTCGGTCAGCCTGAGCTTGACGATAAACTCGCTCTACCGGAGCTGCGCCAACTGAAACAGCGAGTGACATTCTCTTATGCATTGAAACTAATGGATGCAGACCAGTTATTCCAATATGTGCGTCATCGCATGTCAGTTGCGGGTTATCGAGGAGGCGATATTTTTTCAAGCCGAGCTTGCAAAATACTGTTTAAAGCTAGCAAAGGTACACCACGTATTGTCAATGTATTGTGTCACAAGGCGCTGATGTTAGCTTACGGCGAAGGGAAGCAACAGGTGGAAACAAGGCACGTTAAGCTGGCCATAGCAGATACCGAAGCGGCCTATAAAAATAGCTTTGGTCTAGCTAAATCGCTACTAGGATTAATGCTTATCGCGGGTGTTGGTCTGGCTATGTATATGGCATTTCAGAGGTATGGCATATGAGTGTGGTCAATAAAATGCTACAAGATCTTGAGGCAAGACAGAGTGCATCAGAAACCGCAAGCGCTGACTATCAGCCACCTAAACGTAACGTGGCTAAATTTGCATGGATAGTGCTCTTATTATTGACTGTTGTTCTTATCGTACTAGGGGGATATTACTGGTCAATACTGGATAGCGACACCTCAAACCAAAGCGCTAACACACCTGCTGTGAATGCATTATTAGAGGATGAAGCGGCTGATGCCGTTCAAGTTGAAGAACCGACCGCCGATGCCCTAGCGGATGACTCAACTCGCCAAAAAGTGGTGTGGATTGAACCGGACACCTCAGCGCCCACTTCGGCTGTAGCAGAAACAACGAATACGCAAAATGTCTCATCTGAGAGACAGACCCCGCAAACTCAGAATACAAATGCTAAACCTGACAATACAGCCGAGTTGGCTAGTACTGAGCCAGAAGCCGCAAGCGTAGCGAGTGTCAAGCAAACTGACTCAGGCAATAGCGCGCAGCCCAAAGCCGTATTTAGCAAGCAAACGAACCAAACTCGCTACGCCGAAGCTGGATTAAAACAAACAATCAATCAGGCACTACGTGACGGTAAAACCTTAATCGCGATTAGTGGATTACAAAAGCTGCTAAGCACTGACCCTAATAACGTGCGTATTCGTAAAAAACTAGCCTCTCTTCTGTTTGCAGAAAATCGTCTGCAGGAAGCGCAAGCACTGCTCACAGAGGGAGTGGCCTCTGCGCCTGAGCAACATGATTTTCGTTTGATGCTGGCGAGATTGTTTGCTCAGCAAGACAACCCAGCCAAAGCGTTAAGCTTATTGTTAGAAGTGTCTCCGTCAATGGTGTTGCACAGTGATTACTATGCTTATCGTGGTGCCCTTGCCCAGCAGATGGAAAACTATGCGCAAGCGCAGCAAGATTATCAAAAATTGGTTAATGCTGAACCTCAGCAAGCCAAGTGGTGGTTAGGGCTAGGTATCGCCCAGGATAGTTCAGGCGACAAGACCCAAGCCATAGTAAGTTACCAAAAAGCAGACAATGAACAGCAGTTAACGCCGCAAGTTATTACGTTTGTGCGACAACGTTTGAATGATTTAGTTGGAATAGAATGAAGCCAAGAACCAAAATTCGCTTAGGGGATCTCCTCGTTCAAGAAGGGATCATCAGTGAAGAACAGCTGATGCAAACCCTTTCGGCTCAAAAGCAGAGCGGCCGAAAACTGGGGCATATGCTGATAGAGTTGGGCTTCGTATCGGAAAACCAGTTACTGACTTTTTTGTCTCAGCATTTAGGGGTTCCCCTAGTTGATGTAACGCAATACCAAGTATCGGTAGAAGCGGTATTACTGCTACCCGAGGTGCAGGCCCGTCGTTACCGCGCATTGGTACTTGACGATAAAGGTGATCATTTACTGGTGGGCATGAGCGACCCGGCCGACTTAGCCGCTATTGATATTTTATCCGGCGTGTTACCTAAGCCGGTTAAAGTGGCTGTGGTAAGTGACGCGCAATTATTTCAAGCCTACGATCGGTTTTATCGTAGAACTGAAGATATTGCTTCTTTTGCCCAAGAATTGGCAGAAGAATATCAAGACGATGAAGAATTTGATTTTGATACCGGGGTGGATGACGAGCAAGACACCGCCGTGGCTCGCTTATTACAATCCATTTTTGAGGATGCTTTGCAAACCAAAGCATCAGATATACACATAGAGCCTGACAACGAATTGCTGCGTATTCGTCTGCGGGTTGATGGTGTGCTGCAAGAAAATGTCATAAAAGAAAAGAATATTGCCTCGGCCTTAGTCCTTCGTTTAAAGCTGATGTCTGGACTAGATATTTCAGAGAAGCGCTTACCGCAAGATGGTCGCACAAACATGCGCATTAAGGGCCACTCAATCGATGTACGGGTTTCAACCATGCCGGTGCAAAATGGTGAGTCAGTGGTTATGCGACTACTTGACCAATCAGCCGGTGTGCTGTCACTTGACCAAACGGGTATGCCGGGGCCTTTGCTTAAGCGTTTCCGAGTCCTACTGAAGCGTCCTCACGGGATGATCCTTGTTACAGGCCCTACCGGCTCAGGTAAAACAACCACATTGTACGGGGCATTAAGTGAGCTTAATCAGCCTTCCGCCAAAATCATTACCGTTGAAGATCCCGTGGAATATCGCTTACCTCGGATCAACCAAGTACAAACCAATAGTAAGATTGGTCTGAACTTCTCCAACGTACTGCGCACCACTTTACGGCAAGATCCCGACATTATCATGGTCGGGGAAATGCGTGACCAAGAAACCGCTGAAATAGGTCTTCGAGGCGCATTAACCGGTCACTTAGTGTTATCCACTTTACACACAAATGACGCTATCAGCAGTGCTGTGCGTTTACTCGATATGGGCGCCCCAGGTTATTTGGTTGCCAGCTCATTACGGGCTGTTATTGCACAACGATTGGTGCGAAAAGTCTGCGAAAGCTGCAGCGAGCCACATCAGCCATCACCTGAGGAAGGGCTGTGGTTAAAAAATATCGACCCTCAAGTGGCCAATGTCACGTTTAGGCGCGGTAGAGGCTGTCAAACATGTAATAACACTGGTTATCGTGGTCGTGTGGGTGTGTTTGAGTTGCTCGAAATGACCGAAAGCATGATGAATGCATTGAAATCCAATGACTCTATTCAATTCGGTCAAGCGGCCCAGCATAGCCCTGGCTTTGTCCCTTTAGCGAAAGTGGCATTAACCTACGCGAAAATGGGGATCACCACGGTTGAAGAAGTACTGAAATTGATAGAAATGGTGGCTGATGAGCAAAAAGAAGCCCCAGAATCCGAAGCGCTAGTAGAGCAAATTGATGCTGGCAGCGTAGAAACAAACGTCGACTCTACAGATACATTTGAATCCAAAGAAGATAAACCTGCCCCTTCAAGTGATGGATTTTCTTTCGAATTAGAGCCAAAAGACGATAGTTCGGATAACGGCCATGGCTAATTTTACCTATAAGGCGAGAAATGCCAGCGGTGAGCTAACCGCAGGTAATATAGAAGCGAATGACGCCTCAAGTGTGGCGCAAATATTACTTGGCCGACAATTTACCCCTATCGAAATAAAAGAGGCTAAAGGAGCTACTGCGGCCTCTTTGAATGTGTCTTTGTTTACACCGAAAATTAAACTCGAAGATTTGGTTATTTTTTCTCGTCAAATGTACTCACTCACAAAATCAGGCATTCCCATAATTCGTTCGGTTAAGGGCTTAGCTGAAACATCTAGTAGCGAGCGCATGACACAGATTTTAAATGACGTGTGCGATCAGCTAGAACGCGGCCGTACCTTGTCTTCAGCACTGCATAGACACAACAAAGTGTTCGGCCAATTGTTCGTTAGTATTGTACACGTAGGGGAAAACACCGGTCGACTAGACGAGGCATTTTTGCAGCTGTCGGATTATATGGAGCGCGAGCAAGAAACGCGCAAACAAATTAAAGCGGCTACCCGATACCCCACATTCGTTATCTTAGCCGTTGTGGCTGCGCTTGTGATCATGAACATATTCGTGATCCCTGTATTCGCCAATATGTTTACCAGCTTTGGTGCTGAGTTGCCCCTGATGACGCGTATATTGCTCGCTACTTCGGATTTTTTCATTACTAAATGGCCTTACATGCTGGTGGGTATAGTGTTAGCTATCTACTTGGTGTCGCGTTATATCAATACTGCGAAGGGGCGCTTTAATTGGGACAAAGCCAAACTACGCTTGCCAATTGTCGGCGAAATTTTTGAACGTACGCTATTAAGTCGCTTTGCTCGGAGCTTTTCTATGATGCTGCGTTCTGGTGTACCTTTAACTGCGGCGCTTAACTTAGTCTCTGACGCTGTGAGCAATGCTTTTATGGCCGACAAAATAGTTAAGATGCGCAAAAACATTGAAAAAGGTGAGAGCCTGTCTCGAGTGGCTAACTCAAGTAAAATGTTCACCCCATTGGTACTGCAAATGATTAATGTCGGCGAAGAAACTGGCAGGGTGGATGAATTGCTTGGAGAAGCTGCTGAGTTTTACGAACGTGAAGTAGATTATGACCTAAAAAGTCTAACCTCAAAAATAGAACCCCTGCTTATCATGGTGGTGGCAGCTATGGTTCTGGTACTAGCGCTGGGTATCTTCACCCCAATGTGGAACATGATGGGGGCGATACAGGGTTAATTTATGCGTAGAAATGAAGCCAGTGACGAACGTGAACGCTCCCTCTTTAGTAATTTAGTGGTCGTGGTTTTGTTTACCTCACTCATATTGGGCTTTATCGTTTATTTCAATGACAGCAGTCCGAGTATTCGCAAAGTGGCTTTGCAAACCTTAGTGGAGCAGTTCACCAAGAGTACATTGAATGCCCATTGGCAATGGCAAAATGAAGGAAGGCCGAGTAGTATTTTACTCGTGAACTATGATGCACAGGGAAACGAAACCGGCCGCCACCCACTTAATATGAGTCATTTAGGCTGGCCTAGGCTAGCGCCAACAAGTAAAGGCTGCGCTGACTTATGGCGCGATGTGCTGAACAAAGATTTAGAAGTAGAAGGATTTAAAATGTACGCCGAGTTTTATGATGGGGTGCAGATTAGTGATAATGCTCTGGCATCGATTTGCCGATACAGATTATCAACAGGGCCTTATTTTGAATATAAAGTGTATACGGGACAGGTTTCCAAAGTCATAAGTTAACCGAATGGGTAGAGAAAGATGATGAAATTAGCTAGATCACAAAGCCACGCCTTTCCAACAAAGCGCGCTCAACGCCAACAAGGTTTTACCTTAATCGAATTGGTCATCGTTGTGGTTATTTTAGGTCTGTTAGCCGCCACTGCTTTACCGCGCTTACTGGATGTGACCGAAGAAGCGGAAGATGCCACAGTTGAAGGGGTTGCAGGTGGTTTTGCAACAGGCGTGGGTTTGGTGCGAGCTCAATGGGAAATTGAAGGGCGGCCGAAAGAAAATTTTGCCACAAATTTAAGTTTTGTGACGATGGATAATATTCGGATTGGCGTTGATCAGGACACTGGCTACCCGACAGGACAGCTTGATACAGATAGCAGTACCGAAGATACGCAAATAAGTCTGCTAGATTGTGAAAGTATTTTTAACTTAATCATGCAAAGCGCGCCAACTATCTCTTCTAATTGGAACAATCGCCCGTTTGATGAACACCGCTATTTTACTCGTCAGAGCGAGGGAAATGGCTCTGGGGGAAATGATCTTTGTTATTACTATTTAACCCAGACTATAAAAAACGATACCAATGAGCCCGTTGACAATACCGCAGGTAATGGCTTTATATACGATCCAAGAATCGGGCAAGTAATTGTTTTTAGTAATAATTAGTCAATAATTTGACACGCTACCATTTGCTAATAGCTGAGGCTAAAAGCAGCTGGTATAACTTTATACAGTTTAAAACTGCTATCTAGCAAATTGGAGTAACATCATGCAAAACAGTAAACAACAGGGTGGTTTTACCCTTATTGAATTAATCATTGTTATCGTTATTTTGGGTATTTTGGCGGTAACTGCAGCGCCTAAATTTTTAGATATTCAAGGTGATGCCCGAGCATCTGTTGTAAAAGGGATGGAAGGTGCAATGCAGTCAGCCAGCGACATTATTCATGCTAAATCTCTACTTGATGGGACAAATGCATCAGCAGCAGCAACCCTAGCCCTGAAAAACGGTGATAACGTGCAAACTGATTTCGGATATGCTCGTCACGATTGGGATCTTGCTTGGATCAATATGCTTGACGCAAATATTGAAGTATTAACCAGTGGAGCTTGTACTTCTGAATTTTGTGTTGATGAATCTCAAAATATAGATGCGGATCTTACTGCAGATGGCTTCACGACCTTACCAGCCCATAGTACTGTGGCGCTAATCGTTTATCCAAACGGTACAACGAATGCTGGGGCTTGTTATGCCTACTACATTCATAATGAAGCAGCTACAGCTGAAGGTGAAGAACCAACGATCGGCAGCATTACCACTGGCTGTTAAGCTGGTTAAGCCGGAAGAGTGTTAGTGATTGGCCAAGTTTAGTTTGGCTTTTCTTTTCCGGCTTCCTGTTTGGAGTAAAATGAATGAATACGTTGGGCGGCAAAAACACATTCCCCGTGAATGCTGTGCAACGTGGTTTCACCCTTATTGAGCTAATAGTGGTGATCCTTATTATTGGTATTCTGGCTGTATCCGCTGCGAGTCGCTTTGATAGTACGGGCTATGCTGAATACAGCTATCAATCACGTTTATTATCAGCGTTACGCGCGATGCAACAACGCGCGATGCAAGACACGCGAAACGGTTATTGTTTCCAAATAAATTTCAATACATCGAATCCGGCTTTTGGCCCACCGACCCTTAGTTATCGTAATAACACCCAAGCTGAACGTACTGCGACTTGTGCAACCAGTATTAATTACACCACACCTGATTTTCTGCGAACCAGCGCTGGTGAAATCGCCGCTGATGGTATTAGCATGACGACGCTAGATACAGGAAATGGCGCATTCAATCTTATGGCATTTGATAGTCTTGGTCGCCCTTCAACCAATGTTGGAAGTTGCCAGACTGAGTGTCGTATTACCTTTCAAGGAAGTCAGTCGCCGGCTATCTGCGTCGAAAGTGAAGGGTACATTCATGAATGTTAACAGACTAACTGTGCAGTTAAAGGAAAATGCCGGATTTACCTTAATTGAACTGGTGATCGGTATGCTGGTGTTTGCAATCGCCATGACCTTTTTCCTCAGCATGATCGTTCCTCAAGCAACACGTAGTATTGATCCCATATTTCAAGTGAGAGCGACAGAGCTAGGCCAATCCTTACTTAATGAAATTAGCGGTAAGTCCTTTGATGAGAACTCAAGTCGTAATAGTAGCGAGCGTTGCGGTGAAGCATCAGCACCGGCTTGTACATTACCTGGCGCGCTAGGGCCTGACGGGGAAGGCCGTGGTGCATACAACGATGTAGATGATTTTCATGGTTTAGATGAGCGTGACGGCAACATACTCAGCGCCACGGGTGGCACCATGGGCATTAATGGACGCAACCTATATCAAGGCTTTCGAGCTACTGTGTCGGTTTTTTATGACGCCGATTTAAATGGCATAAATGACAACGCAGTAGGGCTTGCAAAGCTTATCACTGTGAGCGTAACGACCCCGAACAACGAAGACATAGTATTTTCGACCTACAGGTATAACTACTGATGGGTAAACATGTGTCGTTTCACCAACAAAAAGGTTTTACCCTGGTTGAGCTTATCACTGTCATTATTGTTTTAGGGGTGGTGTCTATCGGTGTAACTAGCTTTATTCGCTCTGGGGTGCAGATATTTAATGATGTAAGTGAGCGTGATGAGCTTCTTAGCCAAAGCCGTTTTGTGCTAGAACGTTTAAACCGGGAATTACGCAGTGCAGTGCCTAATAGTGCTCGTGTCGCCGAAGCTAATGGTAGCCAATGTATCGAATTTGTTCCTACCGCGTGGGCGACGTATTACACGCGTTTGCCAATCGTGCCTTCGACAGAGCGTACGGTAAATACCGTCGAGCTAGGTGATATCAACAGCCAATTTTCATTGGCTAGTGGTGACATGGCCGTTGTTTACCCCACGGACAGTGATGATGTATTTGATGTTGGTCGGCAAAAGCGGCGTTCTATTTTATCTTGTACAGACAGCGGAGACGGGGACTGTGGTAGCAATGACAGCCCAGAGCATTTAGCGACTTTAACAGTCGATGGTGCTTTTGCGGATATCTCCCCGGCATCTAGACTATATATAGTGCGAAATGCAGTGAGTTACTGCGTTCGTGGTGGCAGTATGTTTAGACACCAAACGTCTATCGGCCAAACCCAAACCGTCTTTGGCGCAGGCGGAACGCTAATGGCAGAAAACATCATTAACGATCTGTCAGTTTCTGCGCAACTCCCATTTACCATACAAAACGCCACGTTGAATCGAAATAGCCTCATTCAGATCCTGCTCGCCTTTGAGCTTAACGATGAAACCATTAACCTTAGCAGTGATATCCATGTGCCCAATGTCCCGTAAGCTGCATCCTATGGCGCAATTCCACTACTGCAAGAAACAGCGCGGTAGTATGTTGGTTATTGCTTTATTTATCATTATTGTGCTGGCTATATTAGCCTCAACAATGCTGACAATGTTCGCCGCATCGGCCGACAGCGTCGTCAGCGAAGTGTATGGTCAGCGGGCGTTAAACGCAGCGCGTAGCGGTGTAGAGCAGGCAGTTAGCGGTGCATTTCCGCTTTCTGGTGCGAGCAACTGCCCTGCTAATTACAATTTCACTTTTACCAATACACCTGGCTTAGGCAATTGCAGCTACACAAGTGCTTGCGATGTTGTGTCTGTGGATGACAGCGGGGATGTGTACCAGTATTTTCGTATTACTGCCCAAGGCTCCTGTATCGCAGGCGACACAGTGGTGAGTCGTAACGTATCTGTTGAAGGGATACAATAAAGATGTACTTAGGTATGAAATGCAATCCGTTACCCGTGTGTCAGTGGACTAGGCTTAAAAGATGAAAAGTCCGCTTTTATCTGCCATTTTTCTCATCGTGTTCCTATTTCCAGTTTCCGCGCTGGCAAATACTATGTGCACAGATTTACTTAGTGAAGAAGCCGTCGGTGATATCACTGACTCAGGCGGTGAAAATCGAGATTATGCCAACTTTGAAAATTGTGGGTTTTTAATTCGTCCCGAAACTAGTGGCAATATAGTGCTTTCTTTTACCGACTTTCAATATGAAAGTGGGTATGACACTTTGACTGTATACGATGGTTCTGACGCTAGTGCGCCTCAATTAGGAAGGTTTACTGGGAGCGATTTACCTGATTCAATTACCTCTACTTCTGGCGCTATGTTTATTGTGCATAACACAGATCAATCGATCGTGGGGAGAGGCTTTTCTGCTACTTGGCGACAAATAACCAGAAACAGTTGTAACGCAGAAACTTTCACTATTGGCGATCATTTTCCCCAAGCGAGTTATGGCAATAGTACTGGTGCCCGAAATTGGACATCAAACTGGCGTGAAGTGAACGAAAATGATGGTGTTTCTCAAGGCGTATTGCGCGTGGCCAACACGCTATGCACGAATGGCAACTGCATGCGGTTGGGGATCATTTCTAGCTCAGGCCCTCGTAGTTACTCCGGTCGTTTCTTGTATCGAACGCTGGATTTGTCTGATGCGGTTAGCGCTCAGCTGACGTTCAATTATCGCACGGGCTATATTACAGGTAGCTCCACTGTACGCTTGGGTATTTCCACTGATGGTGGGCAGTCTTGGCACAATTTAAAAAACTACAGCGTCTCTTCGACGCAAACCTCGGCTAACTCTGAAAGTTTTGATATATCCAATTATGTTGGCAGTAACGTGGCCATTGGCTTCGAAGTAAGCGGTTCGAATTCTGTTGCCGGTTTTTATATGGACGACCTTGAAGTCACGGCCACAGAAGAAGAAATATGTGATGGGCCACCACTGGCCTTTTATCAATTTGAGCAAGCCAGTTGGTCTGGCAATGGCAGCATAACGGATTCGTCTTCTTCAAGTTATGACGGTTCACCTGTAGGGGATATTTTTCCTCAGTATCCCAGTGAGCAAAAATCTTGTCAGGTCATGAGCGTGCCTAACAATACCCGCTCAGATGTGAGCTCTGCGATTGACACTGGACTGCGCGTTGATAATGAAATTGGTAAAAAAGGCACAATTTCCTTTTGGTATCGCAGTAATCAGTCATGGCAAAGCGGTACTCGGCGACAGCTTTTTGATGCGTCCACTTGGTTGGGCAGTAATGGTGACTCACGCTTTTTCTATTTGAGCTTAGGTTCAGGAAATTTAGACTTTGGTTTAGAAGACAGCACTGACGCTGATGGGGCATTACGGGTGTCAGGCCTGAGTTTCGCGGCGCAAGAATGGGTGCATGTCGCTGTGAGTTATGATTACAGTAAAGATAATGCGGCAATTTTTATTAATGGTCGACAACGGGCACAAACTAACAATTTAGGCCTAAATGGGCAGGCTCCGGTTTTCGATACATTGTATGTGGGCGATAATCGTAGCCGCTATAAAATTCTCAATATGACTGAAAACTCAGCGAATGGAGAATTTGATGACTTACGTATTTATGACTACAGCCAAAGTAGCGATCAGGTCAACACCGACCTGAACAATGTTTCTCCCTGTCAGGTGGAACCTTATGCTGTGTATGAGTTTGAGCAAGCTGAATTTGACGGCATTCAAAGTATCTTAGACAGTACCGATAACGCGCGACATGCTTCGCCCGTCGGGAATATAACGTCCGTTTTGTCTACCGAGCAGATTTCCTGTCGCTTTACGGATATCCCTTTCAACAACTCTGCCAATAGCATTAATGCTATCAATACGGGTATCGCTCCTGATGACATGGGCTCTGCTGGAACGATTTCATTTTGGTATCGCAGTAACGAAGCGTGGTCTAGTGGCACGAGTCGTCAGTTATTTGATGCTTCTACAAATATAGGAAATACCAATTCTAAGTATTTTTATCTTAGCTTGCGTTCCTCGGGTTTGTATTTCGGGCTTGAGGATCTTAACGACAGTGATGCGGAAGTGGTTGCAAGTGGGCTAAATTTTGCGGCACAGCAATGGGTGCATATCGCTGTTAGTTATGATTATGCCGCCAAAACCGCGGTTATTTATGTAAACGGGCGAGAAGCAGGGCGTTCCAATAGCCTAAATTTGAACAGCGGTATTGCTCAGTTCAATAGCTTGTACATAGGCGACAATCGCACGACTTATATCGTAACTAATATGAGCCGTAATTCAGCAAACGGTCAATTTGATAACGTTCGCTTAAACGCGTTCGTGCAAAACAGTAGCCAAATTAATACCGACATGGGACGTGTGAGTACCTGTCAGGCGATAAGTCATTATCAAATTGAACATGACGGGCAGGGCTTAACCTGTGAAGCTGAAACCGTCACAATCAAAGCATGCGCCAATGAAAGCTGTAGCGAGTTATATACAGAGCAAAGCGCTTTGAGTATTACCCCAGGCACTTGGGGGGCAGGTGACCCATTGGTGTTTACTGGCTCCCTCGAAAATACGCCTCTTAGCGTACTTGACCCAAGTACCTTTAATTTTGGTAAATCATCTGCCGCTCCTGATGTGCCGCTGCGTTGCGTCAATACTGGCTCTGGAGCGCAAGATTGTAGTATGACATTTGTAGACGCGGGTTTTGAGTTTGTCGGTACTGATGTGGCTGACAAGTTTTTACCAGACCAATTAGCAGAACTTAATTTTAGTGGCGCTAATTTAAGAGCTGTGCAAAATACCAATGGTGTCTGCCAAGCATTGTTGCAGGGACAGCAAGAGATTACGCTTGGAGTCAACTGTACCTCGCCAAACCGCTGCGAAACTAACTTTAGCGGTATTGATACCAGTACAAACCCTAGTGGTGAGTCCACGGGTAGCGTTAGGCTAACCTTTGATGCTAATGGCATTGCATCTTTGGATACACTTAGCTATGCAGATGCTGGGCGCGTGGGACTGCGGGCAGAAGCACAAATAAACGGAGTAACTATCACCTCTGGCACAACGAGTGTGGATGTTGTTCCTGCTCATCTGCAGTTATCTGTGGCACCGACAGCATTGGTGTACACAGACAATAACTTTAGCGTTTACCCCTCTGTCGTCGACCCAGACGTGTACCCCGCCGGAGAAGAGTTTACCTTTACGATTACCGCTTATGGCGCTGTAGGGGATAGTCCTTTAGCGAATTATCAACCGGGGCAACTGCAAATAGCCGCAGAGCGAATGCTACCATACGAAGCAGCAGGTGCAGATGGCACATTTATCTACGGCGACGCTGCAGGTGTTTTAGCGAGTCTAACAAAACAGTTTTCTAATACGCCAACGCTGAGCTTTGTGGGCGGGCGATACGATTACCAAGCCAATTACAGCGAAGTGGGCGTCATTCGTCTTGACGTGCAAGACGTTAACTACTTACCAGATAACAATAACCCGATTGATGCGATTAACACTGACAGCACGCTTACTCTAGGGGAATTTACCCCAGCATACTTTGATGTGCAGATTTTAACTGCCCCAGAGCTTGTAAATCAGTGCGGTAATTTTAGTTATATGGGGCAGCAGGTGACGTTTTCGCCTTCTACCCAAGTTGAGCTGGTGGCAATGAATGCGCTAGGGAACGTGACTAAAAATTATATCAACGGATACTGGCGATATGGCCCTGACACAGCGGCTGGCGTGACAATTGATGATGCGTCAATTCATGCTACATCAAGCCCGGTCGTTACCCGCATTACAAATGAAGCACCTGCATTGATCACCGAGCCAACAGCTTTTAATGGTATCACTTTAGTTGAAGTGCCAGACGCAACATTTGCATATCAAAAAGTGGCTACGGATTTTACTGCTTATCCTTTGCTAGAGCCTTTCGCGGCAGCGGTGGATATGCGCTTTCTGGCTACATTTTTAACAGCCGATAACAATGTGTGTTATCAAAGCGATTATCCTATATCGGGATGTGAAGATTTTAGCATTAGCGATGAAACTGGCAGCAATATCACAGGTACAAACGTGAATGTGCGTCACGGACGACTATCCCTTGAACCAAATTTTGGACCTGAAACAGATTTTCTGGTTACCCCTGTTCGCGCTGAGCATTATCTCAATGGTCGCTGGCAACTCAACCAAGAAGACAATTGTACACCTATCGATTTAACTGAAAGTGCAGGGCAAATAGTGTTGAGCGCTCAAGGAGGAAATGACATAACCGGACAAATTGATCCCACCGTCAGTAGCGGCACCTTGATTGCAGGAGAAATTTTAGGAAATAGCAACTTTGCGCTTACAGGCAGTGCATCAGGCAATGGCCCTGGCGTCGCGGGTGCAGTCGGAGTGACTTTAGATCCAAGCGCAGGTAACCCAGCTTGGGCGCAATACATGAACTTTGATTGGAACAATGATGGTTATATCTGTTCTGACCTAACGCTCTGCCCCGTGGCTAGCAGTATCGATGGTCCATCTTCTATTTTGACTTTCGGCCTGTATCGAGGAAACGACCGAATTATTCACTGGCGAGAAGTGTTTAATTAACGCTCAAATATATTGTCATTTTAATTATATAGCGCTGGGCACTTTCTGTTAAATGTATGGTCTGAGTGAGATCATATTTCCATCACGAAACATCTGCTTTTGTTCTTTTTTGAGGTCTTGATAAAATTTTGTTAGTGAAACCTGAATTAATATAAGGATTCTACATTTTTTATCACGTCAAATGAGGTGTTTACTTGCCCAAGACGAGGGGCATTGGTAAAGTTAGCGGATTATCTCTCATATCAAACAGGTTGCGGTTTTTCAATGTTCAAAAAGCTTCGAGGAATGTTTTCCAACGACTTATCTATTGACCTCGGTACAGCAAATACGCTTATCTATATAAAGGATCAGGGAATTGTACTAAATGAGCCTTCCGTTGTTGCCATTCGGCAAGAGCGCGCAGGTGGTCCTAAAAGTGTGGCGGCTGTCGGTGGTGAAGCAAAGC